>JRYG01003510.1_pt1 | contig 32298 bp, 24 predicted proteins | sample 235341 | NCBI WGS metagenome assembly JRYG01 (sample SAMN03074218, study PRJNA261478) | activated sludge metagenome | biome: Wastewater Treatment Plant; feature: Wastewater; material: Activated sludge; isolation source: activated biomass of a wastewater treatment plant treating hydrocarbon... ...
ATTGCTGGGGGAACACCCAGGCGACGGTATTCCCATCACCTGGGAATTTCACGGTCTGGGCAGTATCATCACCGGCAGCGACGGTACCTTGCTTATCTCCTGTGGCGATGGGTCGAGCAGCCTTGGCCCTGACAAAGGCGGCGACTTGCTGGGCACTATGGCTTCCCAGGCTATTCAGACCGGAATTATGACGCCGGATCAAGACCTGGGCTCTTATCGCGCCTTATACTCAGGAAGTCTTAATGGCAAAATACTGCGCATCGACCCGGCAACAGGAGATGGGCTGCCTTCCAATCCTTATTTCAACCCGGCGGCGCCCCGTTCACCCCAGTCCCGGATTTGGTTATCAGGGCTTAGAAATCCCTACCGCATCGCCCTGCGCCCGGGTACTGGAAATCACTATCCGCAATTTGGCGATCCGGGCGTCATCTACATCGGCGACGTAGGTAATGGACAATGGGAAGAACTCAATATTGCCGAAACCGGCGGGCTCAATTTCGGATGGCCGGTTTACGAGGGTTACTACTGGGACTGGAATTTCTACGTTGCCGGCAGCAACCCGCATCCCGATGCTGTAAATCCGCTTTTCAATACAGGCGGGTGCAATCAGGAATTCCTGACTTTTCACGATCTCATGGCATTGCCCACGCCTGGCGGAGAAGTGTTTCATCCCAATCCATGCAATCCATCTATCCCCATACCCGATTCGTTGCCGGTATGGGTACAACGCATGCCGGTTTTGAGTTGGAGCAATAGCCAGTGGAATCCGCCGATCAGAACGGAAACCATGACTTTCCATGAGCAGGGTTATCCTATTGGAATGAGCATTTTGGATAGTCAGTCAACAGTATCAGGGGAAATTTTCGGGGGGTATTCCAGCCTGGCAGGCGTATTTTATACCGGGCAGCAATTTCCGGAAATATACCACGGCAAATACTTTGGCGTAGACTTCAGCGGGTGGGTCAAAGTATTTCATTTTGATGAAAACAACCGGCTCAAATCAGTAACGCCTTTCCATCAAATGGCCAAAGACATTATCCATCTGGCTATCAATCCTGCCGACGGCACGCTTTATTACATCAACTTGCAAGGTCATATTCGCAAAATCAGTTACGGGGGCAATCCGCTGCCTTCAGCGGTCATTGAGGCGGATNNTACGGCCCGGGGCCGTTGACCGTACAGTTCAGCAGCGCCGCTTCAAGCGACAATCTGCCCATACCCTCATACCACTGGGACTTCGGCGACGGCCATACCAGTGAGCTGCCCAACCCGCTACATACTTATTTTGGCGACCAGCCGGCTGGATTTATCGCCACATTAACGGTAACCGACTCGATGGGATTAACCGACATTGCCGAAAAGACCATCAGCATCAACAATACGCCTCCCCTGGTTCAGATCAGCAGTATAAAAAATGGCGACAGATTCCAGCCTGAAACGAGTTTTGTACTCGACCTGAAAGCTGATGTCAGGGATAACGAAAGTCCGAATGATAGTCTACACTACGAATGGCGCACCTATTTGCACCACAATGCCCATTACCATCCCGACCCGCCTGTGTACGATCGCGAACCTCATTTGCTGATTAATGCTATTGGTTGCGACGGCGAAGACTACTGGTACAGCGTTGAATTGTCAGTAACCGACCCGCAGGGACTTACGAGCGTCAGTACCAGGAATATTTTCCCCGACTGCGGCGCCTCTTCATCGCCCGAATATCAGCTTCAATTAGCAGCACAGGCTAGAACCAACCAAATCCGGCTGAGTTGGGAATCCTATCAGTACAATGAAATAGAAACTTTTGAAATTCAACGTTCCAGCGACTTTTTTCATTTCAACACCATTGCCGCTGTTTCTGCCGAAGCGGGATTAGCAGGCAAATATATTCATGACGATTATGCTCCATTCCGCGGAGCGAATATCTACCGTATTAAAGCCAGAACCCTTGACCGCCGATTATTATATTCCAACCTCGTAGTTGAAAATTTCCCGGCAGCTATTCCTGTTAAAGTATATCCCAATCCTACCTGGGGGCCTTGCTGGATAGAAACGCCCCTGGTAGAAGGCATAATGGCTTTTGAAATATACGATCAAAGCGGCGTAAGGAGGCTTCACACCCAGCTGGCAGCATCGGGAGAGAGCGCTCGACTTGAAGTGGATTTATCGAACTTTCAAAAAGGTATCTACTTTTACCGCGCAACAGATGAATCTGGAAGTTATGCGGGCAAAATATTATTGCGATAACTCATGACCCAAACCCTCTCTATCATCATCCCTGCCTATAACGAAGCTGCAACTGTAGGCGCCGTTATTGACAGAATCGCGGCGGTAGCATTGCCGCAGGGAGTCTCCAAAGAGGTCATAGTAGTTGATGACGGCTCAACAGACGGCACCGCCGAGGCCATTGACAATGCCATTGCAAACAATGCCGGATTGAATATTATTCGCAGCGCTCATTCCGTAAATAAAGGCAAAGGAGCTGCTGTGCAGACTGCGCTGCGGCTTTCTACGGGCTGCTTCATCCTCATCCAGGATGCCGACCTGGAATACGATCCGGCAGAATACCCGCTGTTGCTCCAACCTATGCTTTCGGGCCATGCCGATGTGGTTTACGGTTCGAGGTTTGTAGGTAGCAAACCACATCGTGTATTGTATTTCTGGCATTATGCAGGCAACAGGTTTCTCACCCTGTTGTCGAATTTGCTCACCAATCTCAACCTCACCGACATGGAGAGCTGTTACAAGCTATTTCGCAGGGAGGTAATCATCGATTTGAGATTGCGGGAAAAACGCTTTGGATTTGAACCGGAGATTACAGCGAAGGCGGCCCGCTTTCCAGGTGTGAGAATATACGAAGTGGGTATTTCGTACTACGGCCGCACCTACCATGAAGGCAAGAAAATCAACTGGAAAGACGGCGTATGGGCTATTTGGTGCGTGATCAGGTATAATTTCAGGCGCTGAGACAAAGCTACGCTTCAAGGCAAGACCTCTGCCACCACAAAAACGCTGCCGATCACCAATATCAAATCTTCGGGCGCGGCGCAGCGTTTGGCTGCAAGCAGCGCATTTTTTACACTGCTATAGGCGCGGCCCTTCAATTGGCAGTCAGCCGCCATTCGTTGCAGTATTTTGGCATCCAATCCTCTTGGAATATTAGCTTTCGCAAAATAATAACGCGCCTGCCGGGGAAACAAAGGCAACACTCGCTCGATATCCTTATCATTGACAAATCCGGTAACGATATGCAAGTGTCGGTATGACAGCCCATCCAATTGGGCGAAGGCGCTGCGCAAACCGGCTTCGTTGTGAGCGCTGTCGGCAATGATTTTGGGGGATTGCCCCAGCAACTGCCATCTGCCCATGAAGCCGGTGAGCGGCTTGAGTTGGTATAAACCATCCCGTATTAGCTTGTCCTGTATATTTAAAAAACCGGAAGTTGCCAGTAGTTCTGTAGCCTGTAGCACTGTACCCAGGTTGGCGGCTTGGTAATTGCCGTGTAGATTAACCTCGTAATCCGGAAGCGTATTCCCGTCTTTTTCAACTGAAAAGCGCGTATGGGTGAAATTAGCCGCCTTAAAAGCAACGCGATAATGATCATCGGCAAAGACAATAACCGACTGTTTTTCGGCAGCATGCTTCACAAAAACGGGTTTTGTCTCAGGATGTGTCTCGCCAATTACCACCGGGATGCCAGGTTTGATAATACCGGCTTTTTCACCGGCTATAGCCTCCAGCGTATTGCCCAGCCACTGCATATGGTCGTAGCTGATATTTGTAATGACGCTCAATACAGGCGTAATAACATTTGTAGAATCGAGTCGACCGCCCATGCCGGTTTCAATCACGGCTACATCCACCTGTTTTTCTGCGAAATACTCGAAGGCCATCGCCACCGAAATTTCAAAAAAAGAAGGTTTAATTGTTTCAATAGCCGGTTTCATCCGTTCGATAAAATCCACTACCCTGCGCTTTGAGATATAGCGGCCATCGATGCGAATGCGTTCCCTGAAATCCTTGTAATGTGGAGAAATGTATAGGCCCGTCTTCAAACCGTGGGCCTGCAAAATAGCCGCCAGCATGTATGACACCGAACCTTTGCCGTTAGTGCCGGCGATATGAATAGATGGAAAGCGCTGGTGGGGGTTATCCAAAACCTCCGCCAGCGCTTTGATATTTGTAAGATCTTTCCGGAAAGCTGCTGCGCCTATGCGTTGGAACATCGGCAGATGCTCAAAGATATATTGCAGGGTTTCCTTATAGCCAGGTTGACCTGCGCGTGGCATAGCAGTTATTGCAGTTTAAATCTGTAAGTGATCGTACCGCACTGCTGATCAGGGCCGGGAGTAAACTTCCAGCTTTTTGCATTTTCTACTGCGGCATTAACGAGTTGAGCGTCGGTTGTTGTAGATCCACCCTGTTTAAAACGTGCGGTTGTCACATCGCCATCAGCGTTCACGCACACTTCAACTACTACAGTTCCCTGTTTTTGAGAATTTTCACTGACTTTTGGCGATTTCAAGCGGCCTCTGGATTGCAGACCTCCGCCCACATTACCCGAGCCGGTGCTCACGCCTTCCAGGTTGGAAGAATTGGGATCGCCGCCTGGGTCGCCCTGGTTGCCTGAAGTGCCGGTATTGCCTTTACCCTTGCCTTTACCGCCGCCGAAAGCGGAACCGATATCACCTTTGAGTTTGTCGGCTTCCGCTTTTTTGCGGGCCTCCTCTGCAGCTTGTTGGCGTTTGCGTTCATCTTCGGCGGCCTTTTTGCGGGCTTCTTCTTCTCTGGTTTTGCGGTCAGCTTCTTCGCGTTCTTTGCGTTCCTGTTCTTTTTTGCGTTTTATGGCTACCTCGTCGGGATCTTCGGTTCGTATGATCTCTTTTTCCTTTACGGGTTCGGGTTTTTTGACCTCTTCTTTGGGAGGCGTTACCTCTTCCGGCTGGGGTTCTACTTCCTCCACGGGCGTTTCTTCAGCGGGAGCCTGTTCACCTTCCTGCATATTTTCGTCGCCCTGCCCCTGATCGGGAAGACCGAGATTTACCAGGATGCCCTCCTGGCCCGGGGGCGGATCGGGGTAAGTCAATAGGGGCAATAATGCCATCAGCAGCAGCGTAATATGAACCACGATGCTGATAATCATTCCGCTTTTTTTATTTTTCTCTTCCTGTCTGGAAACTACCATCGACATAAAGACTCGTTTTAGTCACAATTAACAATATAACGCCTCAAGAGACTGTATAGGTTTTCAGGGGGCAGGTTTAGGAGAAAATTAACATATTTGATTTGCTGATTTGCTGATTTGCTGATTTGCTAATAATTAAATAATTATAATAATCAGCACATTAACACATCAGCACATCAGCACATTAACCTTCCGGTTGCTCCGTAGCCAGGATGCCATTAATTTGGAGGCGCATAGCCATATCCATAATTCTCACCACGTGTTCAACGGGGGTGCCTGATTCTGGAGAAATTGTAATACTGATCTTATCGCGGCTAAACTGGGCTTTGCGGCTCAGCATAGACTCGAGTTCGGGAAAAGCGATGCGTTTGCCATTGAGAAAAAAGCGGCCGTCGGTAGCGATTCGAACATCGTCAATGCGCGAAGAAGTCACCACATTAGAGCGGGAGCTTCCCGGCAGTTTGAGATTGAGGGCATTAGGCGCCACCAGACCGGAAGTAAGCATAAAAAAGATCAGCAGCAGAAAAATAATATCGGTCAGAGACGACATATTAAACTCAGCTGAAGCGCCGTTTCTTTTCTTGATTCCCATATCAACTATTTGGTTGCGTGGCGATAATAGCTTTGGCTTTGAGCCGGGCGGCCGCATTCATAACCTTTACCACATTTTCGAAAGGCGTGCCTACCTCGGCTACGATCGTCACGGTGGCTTCTTTATCCTCTTTTGCCTGTGATAATTTGGTGCGCAGCAGTCGATCCAGGGCTCTGGCATCGATTTCAACATTATCCATAGTGAATACCCCGTCTTTGTCGATACTGATCACCACTGTGGTAGCGGCCACCGTCTTGGAGTCGGATTTGGGCAACTCAAAGGGTTGAACAGCAACGAAATTAGAGGTCAACATAAAGAAGATCAGCAACAGAAAAATGACATCTGTTGAAGAAGACAAATTAAATTCAGCTGTGACTTTGCTTCGCCTTTTCATGCCTGATAATTAACACTAAGCTGTGGGTTCCTGCAACAGGTCCATAAACTCAATGGTTGTTCTTTCCATATTAAACACCACTTTTTCAACCTTGGCCACCAGCAGGTTGTAGCCTACCAGTGCAAAAATACCGGTTACCAGACCAAAAGCCGTAGTGATCAATGCCTGGTAAATACCGCCTGCCAGTACGGCCGGGGTAACACTTTGCTGAGTGGCCATGGTATAAAAAGACAAAATCATACCCGTAACCGTGCCGAGAAACCCGAGCATTGGCGCAGCGCCCGAGATACTGGCCAGCGTAGAGAGGTTTTTCTCCAACTTGAATATCTCAAGGTTGCCCACGTTTTCGATGGCCGCGTCAATATCGCGCAGAGGCTTGCCGATGCGCTGAAGACCTTTTTCAATCATACGCGCCACCGGCGAGTCGGTTGACTGGCAGAGCGCTTTGGCGCCCATGATATTGCCCGACTGCACATTAGCCCGAATATTATTCATAAAACTCTGGTCAATACTGCCGGCGCGCTGTATCGTCAGGTAGCGTTCTATGAAAATATAAACGGCAATCACTGACAACAGAAATTGAATAGCGACAATAAGTATGCCGATGACGCCCCCGGAGGCAATGATATCCCAGAGGCTTTGCGATTTAACCTGCGTTTCGGCAGCGGGAAGGTCGGCAGTTTGAAACAACAATAGAAGGTCCATGAACATATAAGCGGTTTTTTATCTTGCAATGGTTAAACAACGTATTTCGGGTGGCCAAATTATCAAATACCTCGCTAAATTTCCTGAATTATGCAAAAGAAAGATTTTTGGCCGGCTTTGGCGTTTGGCAGATATTTGTATTTTTGCATTTCCAGCGAAAATTCGCTAATCAATTAAGCCTTAATTTCGAATCGCAAAGTATACCGTCTGATGAGTAGAAGAATAAAAAAAATAGCCGTATTGGGCTCGGGTGTAATGGGATCGGGCATTGCCTGCCATTTTGCCAATATCGGCCTCGATGTACTAATGCTCGACATCGTGCCACGCGACCTGGCCGACGCTGACAAAAGCTTGCCGGCCGCCCGCAACCGCATTGTCAACCAGGCATTGGATGCTGCGATCAAAGCCCGCCCGGCTGCGTTATTTGACAAAAGCTTTGCCGCCCGCATCCAAACCGGCAACTTTGAGGACGACTTTGCCCGTATCGGCGCCTGTGATTGGGTGATTGAAGTGGTGGTCGAGCGTCTGGATATCAAAAAACTTATTTTTGAAAAAGTTGACCAATACCGTAAAAAAGGCAGTATTGTCACGTCAAATACTTCCGGTATTCCTATTCACCTGATGCTGGACGGGCGCAGTGAGGATTTCAGGAAACATTTCTGTGGCACCCACTTTTTCAACCCGCCCCGCTATTTGCGCCTGTTAGAAATTATACCTACGCCTGAAACCGACCCTGTACTGGTTGATTTCCTTATGCACTACGGCGATAGATACCTGGGCAAACAAACAGTTTTGTGCAAAGATACGCCGGCTTTTATAGGCAATCGCGTAGGCGTATATGCTATGGCCAAGATATTTCAGCTAACCAGCCAATTGGGGCTTCGCATTGAAGACGTAGATGCCCTCACCGGCCCCAATATCGGCAGGCCCAAAACCGGCACCTTCCGCCTCGGCGACCTGGTGGGCCACGACACTGCCGCCAAAGTAATTCAGGGTATCAAGGAAAACTGCCCCAATGACGAGCAAGCTGCTGCCTTTGAGGTACCCAAATACCTTCAATTCCTGCTCGACAATAATTTCCTGGGTAATAAAACCGGTCAAGGTTTCTACAAAAAAACCGGCGAAAAAGACGAAAAAGGGAGACCGATTATTCTGGCGCTCAACCTTAATTCACTGGAATATGAAACCTCCGCAAAAAGCGATATCCACAGTCTGAAAGCTGCCAAGCAGATCGATAGTCTGGCCAAGCGCATCCAACACTTTTTTGCCGCCGAAGACAAAGGCGGCGAGCTCATACGTCGCTCGTTGCTTGGCCTATTCGCATACGCATCCAATCGCATTCCTGAAATTACCGATCATCTGTACAGCATTGACGATGCCATGCGCGCCGGCTATGCCTGGGAGATCGGCCCCTTTGAGTATTGGGATATGATCGGCCTCCAGCAAGGTATTGAACTTGCAGAAGCCAATGGCGAAAAAATAGCTCCCTGGGTTAAAGAAATGGCCGCTGCCGGTCATTCTTCTTTTTATAAAAGCGAAAACGGCGTACGCCAATATTACGATATCAACAGCAAGGGCTATAAAACGATACCTGGATCGAGTGCTTATATCTTCCTCGACAACTACCGCAACCAGTCGCCCGTGCATAAAACCAGCGAAACTGTGCTGCACGATATCGGCGACGGCGTACTCTGCCTGGAATTTACCAGTATGCACAACACCATTGGCGAGGGCGTACTGCGCGGCATCAACGAAAGCATCCAGATAGCGGAAGAAGGCGATTGGAAAGGGCTTGTCATCGGCAACAATGCCGCCAACTTTTCGGTAGGCGCCAACCTGATGATGATTGCCATGATGGCCTACCAGCAAGAATGGGATCAACTGAATTTCGCCGTCAATATGTTCCAGCAAACCACTATGCGCTGTCGTTATTCCTCTGTGCCGGTAGTCATTGCCACGCAGGGCTACGTCTTCGGCGGAGGCTGCGAAACGCTGATGCACTGCGACGCAGCCGTTTGCGCTGCCGAGTCGTATATAGGCCTTGTAGAGGTGGGGGTTGGGCTCATCCCTGGCGGCGGCGGCACCAAAGAATTTGCACTGAGAGCCTCCGACGCTTTTTTTGAAGGCGATATACAAATCCCTACCCTTATCGATAAATTTAAAACCATCGCACTGGGTACGGTGGGAACCTCGGCACAGGAGGCTTTCAACTACGGCTACCTGCTTAAACACCGTGATACCGTAGTGATGAATAAAGACCGCAACATTGCGGAAGCCAAACTAAAGGTACTCGAACTGGCCGAAAACTATACTATGCCCTCGCAACGCAACGATATCACCGTATTGGGCCGTACCGGACTAGCGGCGCTTTACATTGCCGCCAACGAGCTCAAGCGGGGCAACTACGCCAGCGAACACGATATAAAAATCGCCAAAAAGCTGGCCTGGGTATTGTGCGGCGGCGATCTGACCGGCGCCCAGCAGGTTAGCGAGCAATACTTGCTGGATGTAGAACGCGAGGTCTTTTTGAGCCTTTGCGGCGAGCAAAAAACGCTGGAGCGCATTCAGTATATGCTCCAAAACAACAAACCGCTGCGCAACTAATTTTATACCAACACTCAAATTTACTATCAATCATGGACGCATATATCGTAAAAGCATATCGCTCGGCCGTTGGCAAATCGAAACGCGGCGGATTCCGCAATTACCGCTCCGATGACCTGGCCGTCGACGTGGTACAGTACCTGTTGGCCAATACGCCTGAATTAGACCCCAAACTCGTTGACGACGTCATCGTAGGCTGCGCTAACCCGGAGGGCGAACAAGGATTCCAGATCGGGAGGCAGATATCGGTGCGGGCGCTGGGCAAAGAAGTGCCGGGCATGACCGTCAACCGCTACTGCGCCTCCGGCCTCGAAACCATTTCAATTGCCGTTGCCAAGATCAATGCAGGCATGGGGCATATTTATATCGCCGGCGGCGCCGAAAGTATGAGTATGATACCCATGACAGGCTACAAGCTGGCCCCAAGTTACAAAGTAGCCAAAGATACGCCTGACTACCTGGTCAGCATGGGGCTCACTGCCGAGGCAGTAGCCAAAAAGTGGGGCATCACCCGCGAGGCTTCCGACATTTTTGCCATGAATTCGCATATAAAAGCCGGACAGGCCATTGACGGCGGCAAGTTCAGATCGGAAATCGTACCGGTGACCGTTGAAGAAGTTTATGTNNAAACGCGTTCGTACCGAACAAATCATTGATACTGACGAGGGCGTTCGCCGCGATACGACCGTAGAGGCGCTCGGCAAGCTCAAGCCGGCGTTTGCCAACGGCGGTATTGTTACGGCGGGCAATTCATCACAGACATCTGACGGCGCCGCCTTTGTTTTGGTAATGAGCGAGCAGATGGTCAAGCAACTGGGACTCACACCCATAGCGCGTTTGGCGGGTTGCGCCGTTGCAGGCGTAGAGCCGCTTTATATGGGCATCGGCCCCTGCGCAGCGATACCCAAAGCGCTGCAACAAGCAGGTCTCAATTTGCCTGATATCGACCTGATAGAACTCAATGAGGCTTTTGCGGCACAGGCGCTGGCTGTCATTCAGGAAGGAGGCCTCAACCCGGACATAGTGAACGTAAATGGCGGCGCTATTGCGCTTGGCCACCCGTTGGGCTGTACAGGCGCCAAATTGTCAACGCAGCTTTTTAACGAATTGCGCCGCCGGGGCAAAAAATACGGGATGGTTACGGCGTGCGTAGGCGGCGGACAAGGAATTGCGGGAATTTATGAGTTGCTGAACTAACGCATATTCAGCAGGCGGTCCATTTGTTGCTGAATAGCCAGCGCTTCCTGCCTGGCCTTTTCTGCAAAATCCTCGCCGTTACCGGCGTAGAGAATACTGCGCGAAGCGTTGACCAACATGCCGCAGTCTGCATTGAGTCCCGAACGGCTTAGGCTTTCCAGGTCGCCGCCTTGCGCCCCTACTCCAGGCGCCAGCAAAAAATGATCGGGCGCTGCCTGCCGCACCGCAGCAAAAGACTCGGGGTGGGTAGCGCCCACTACAAACATCAGTTGATCGGGTGTGGCCCAGGTACAGGCCTTTTCAATGACCTTTACAAACAGCGGCTGGTTGTTTTCCTGTGGAGTCATCTGAAAGTCGGCGCTACCGGTATTTGAGGTAAGTGCCAGCAAGATCACCCATTTGCCCGGGTAGGCCAAAAAAGGCTTGACCGAATCGCTGCCCATATAGGGCGCCACTGTAACGGCGTCAAAATCGAGTTGTTCAAAAAAAGCCCTGGCGTATAGTCCGGAAGTATTGCCGATATCGCCGCGTTTTGCATCGGCAATAGTAAAGTGCTCATTGCCGATATACTGCCGGGTTTTCTCCAGCGAACGCCAGCCGTCGGCGCCCAGCGCTTCGTAAAAAGCCAGGTTGGGCTTATAAGCCACGCACAAATCGCGGGTGGCGTCGATAATTTGTTTGTTAAATTCAAAGACAGGGTCTTCAAATCGCAATAAATGCGGCGGAATCTTTGACCGCTCGGTATCCAGGCCCACGCAAAGGTAAGAACGCCTGGAAAAGATCAGGTGGACAAGCAATTGTCTGGTCACGTCAACATTATTAAACGGCTATAACGCCGTTAACTTCCGGAATACGGCCTTTGATAGCCTGCTCCACACCTGCCCTAAGCGTCATAATCGACATAGAACAATTCTGACAGGCGCCCAGCCATTTGATATGCACAACCAGGTCATCGGTTACATCTACCAACGCCACATCGCCGCCGTCTACAGCCAGGTGAGGTCTAACATCATCGAGTGCGTCGTTGATTTTGTCCATCAATACTTGTTTTTCCGGGTAAAGCGTCATGATGCGGCTTTTTAGTTGAGTTAATGCGATACATTGACCACTTGGGTCGGCGCCATAGTTTCGTTGCGCAGGGCGACTTGACGGACTACATTTCCGGCCACCTCCCCGAATGCTTTGGCGACCACGCCGTCTGTTTTCGTGATGGCAGGCTTGCCTTCATCTCCCGACTCTCTGATGCCTTGTACAAGCGGTACCTGGCCTAAAAGCACGGTATTGGACATTTGAGCCAGCCGTTTACCGCCTCCCTGTCCGAAAATATAGTATTTATTATCGGGCAGTTCTTCAGGCGTAAACCAGGCCATATTTTCAACTACCCCTAAAATAGGGACATTCACAGAGGGGAGCAGAAACATGTTCATAGCCTTTACCGCGTCAATTACCGCCACCTCCTGCGGAGTAGTAACCATCACGGCGCCGGTGACGGGTACCGTCTGCACCAGGCTCAATTGAATATCGCCAGTACCCGGGGGGAGGTCGATCACCAGATAATCGAGTGTGGGCCAGAGGCAATCGTTAAAAAACTGCTTGATAATACCCGATAAGCGTGGGCCGCGCAGGACAACCGCCTGTTCGGGCTCAATAATAAAACCTATCGACATGACATACAGCCCATAGGCTTCCAGCGGCACCAGTTTGGGTTGGTTGTAAATTTCCTGAATTTGGGGGCGTTGGCCTTTCAGCCCCAGCATAGTGGGGATAGAGGGTCCGTAAAGGTCTGCGTCAATTAGCCCAACACTGGCCCCCAATTGTTTTAGCCCTAATGCCAGGTTGACAGCCACCGTAGATTTGCCGACCCCGCCTTTACCGGAGGCCACGGCGATAATGTTTCTTACGTGGGGAAGCGCGCCTGTCTGTTTTTGAGCCTGCGGCGTACGCGCCGTCATGTGCACATGAACATTCGCCTGCGGGTATAACTCCTGTACGGCGGCGATACAGGCAAAATTCAGGTCAGATTTGTACTCGTTATTGAGCGAAGGTAATTCCAGTGCAAAAGTAATGTTATTTCCTTCCACGGCGAGATCTCTCACCATACTCATCGAAATAATATCCTGCCCCGTATTGGGGTCGATCACCTTGGTGAGGGCCTTGACAATAGCTGTAGTATCGATATTCATTTTTGCAAAGAGTGTGATAAAAAGACAAAGTTGGCATTTGCCGTTGCAAAAATAACAACAAATCCCATCATCATACAGTTTACAGCGCGTACATACAGTATTTCGAAAATCCGTTTACTTTTGCACTGTTATGAAAGTACATTGGGACCTTGATCATTTACCGGCATTCAAAAACGCAGTTGTCACCATTGGTTCCTTCGATGGCGTACATCGGGGGCACCAGCGCATCATAGAAAAAATAAGACAACTGGCGCAAACTAATGAGGGAGAGAGTATCGTCATTACCTTTCACCCCCACCCCCGTCAGGTTGTTTACCCCAAAGACGACACCCTGAAATTGCTCAATACCACTCAGGAAAAGATCAGATTATTGGAGCATTATGGCGTCGACCACGTAGTAGTAGTGCCATTTACGGTAGAATTTTCCCAGTTGAGCGCCGATGAATACATTCAGAAATTTTTGGTAGATAAATTTCACCCGTCCTATATTGTTATTGGTTACGACCACCGGTTTGGACTCAACCGCCAGGGTGACATCAACTACTTGCGCTGGTACGGCCAGGAAGCGGGCTACGAGGTCATAGAGATAGCCCGCCAGGAAGTTGACGAAATAGCGGTCAGTTCTTCCAAAATCCGTTCGGCACTGGAGCGCGGCGACATGCACACGGCTTATTCGCTGATGGGGCATTATTATACGCTAAGCGGCAAGGTAGTACACGGTGAAAAAATTGGCAGTACCATCGGTTACCCCACAGCTAATATTTCGCTCCCGCAAAAAGAAAAACTGGTGCCGCCCAGCGGTATCTTTGCAGCATGGGTGTATCACGCCGGCAAACGCTACCAGGGTATGCTGTACATCGGCAAGCGCCCTACCATCAATAATTCGACTCAACAAACCATTGAGGTCAATATCTTCGATTTTAACGAAGACATCTATGGTGATGAGATACTGGTGGAAATGGTGGAATACCTGCGCGCCGATAGCAAATTTGGCAGTCTGGAGGCCTTGAGCCATCAGATGACGCTAGATAAAGCATCCGCTGAAAAAGCCCTGGTAAAAAGTGAAAGCGCCGCTTTTCCGGGTAAAAAGGGAGGCGCTAAACTCGCTATCGTCATACTCAACTTCAACAACAGGCGTTATTTGCAACAGTTTCTGCCCGGCATTTTGGTCAACGGGTCGCCGTTTCAGCAGGTATACGTAGCCGACAACGGTTCTTCCGACGAGTCGCTGCGCATGTTGTCACAACAATTTCCAACGGTAAAACGCCTGGATCTACAAGAAAACCACGGTTACGCCCAGGGATACAACCTGGCCTTACACCAGATTGACGCCGAATATTATTGTCTGCTCAACTCCGATGTAGAGGTCACCCCCAATTGGCTTCCGCCAATACTACAAGCTTTTGAAAGTGACCCTTCCCTGGCGGCCTGTCAGCCTAAAATATTGGATTTCAACAATAAACAAAATTTCGAATATGCCGGCGCCGCCGGCGGCTGGCTCGATTGGCTGGGTTATCCCTTCTGCCGGGGGCGTATTTTTGCAGAAGTTGAAAAAGATGAAGGCCAATACGATGATCAGCAGGAGGTGTTTTGGGCGTCGGGTGCGGCATTTTTTGTGAGAGCGCATTTATTTCATCAACTGGGTGGTTTTGACGGGGATTATTTTGCGCATGCAGAAGAAATCGACCTTTGCTGGCGCTTGAAAAGAGCCGGATATAAAGTTGCCGTTGTGCCGCAATCGACGGTTTATCACGTGGGGGGCGGTACCTTGTCATACAACACGCCGCGCAAAACCTACCTGAATTTCAGGAATACGCTCAGTACTATTTTTAAAAACGAACCGGCGTATAAATTGTCCTGGTTATTGTTAGCCAGGCTTATATTAGACGGCGTAGCAGGCGGCTTGTTTTTATTTCAGGGCAAATTTGCCCACATTGGTTCTATATTGCGCGCGCACGCCAGTTTTTACTCCAATTTGCCCCAACTATTGAAAAAACGGCAGATATGCCGTCAACTCGTTGGTCAAGCCAGGAAAAACCGCCGGCGCAATCTGCAAACGGGGCGTTATGCCGGCAGTATCGTATGGCAGTATTTCGCACTGGGTAAACATCGCTTTCAGGATTTATTCCAACCTTAGGTGTATGAAGACGACAACTATCGACATATTATACCATGACGAGCATTTGTTGGTAGTCAACAAACCCGCGCATATGCTCAGCATTCCCGATCGTTTTGATCCGGAAAAGCCCAACTTGCACGACTGGCTGGAGCAACATCTGGAGCAACAGATATGGGTGGTGCACCGTCTTGACCGCGAAACCAGCGGCGCCATCTGCTTCGCAAAAACGGATGAAGCGCACCGCATACTGTCACAGCAATTTGAAAACAGAGAAGTCGAAAAAATATATCTTGCGCTCGTCGACGGCTGCCCGCAGCCTGCATCGGGAGTCATTGACAAACCCATTGCGCACAGCGTTAGTCAGCCGGGAAAAATGGTCGTCAATGCCAAAGGAAAGCCGGCAATTACCGAATACCGGGTTGTAGAAACTTTCAAGGCATTTAGTCTGGTTGAAGCCGACATCAAAACCGGCCGAACGCACCAGGTGCGCGTACACCTGCAATCAATCGGCCATCCCTTGGCCATAGACGCAGTTTACGGCAAAAGAGCGTTTATCATGTTATCGGAGATCAAGCGGCAGGCATACCGTTTGGGCAAAAACGAAGAAGAGCGACCGCTGATGAGCCGCCATACGCTACACGCACTTCAACTGCGCCTCGAGCATCCCATCACCAATCAGCCTATTGATGTTGAAGCGCCTTTGCCCAAGGATTTTAAAGCGCTATTGCAACAACTCCGGAAATGGGGATAGCCGGCATAAGGCCATCCGATTCATTTAATAAAAAGAGCAACGTGGCAAAACGTACTTCCCTATACATAGCGCTGCTCGGCGCCCTTTTTTACCTGCCCTGGCTGGGAGGCGTGCATTTATTTGATTGGGATGAGATCAACTTCGCAGAAATAACCCGCGAGATGATGCTCACCGAAGATTATCTGCGAGTATACATTAATTTTCAGCCTTTTTGGGAAAAGCCGCCCTTTTTTATGTGGATGCAGCTACTGGCAATGAAAGCATTCGGAGTAGGAGAATACGCGGCTCGACTGCCCAACGCCATCTGCGGCATGATAACGCTGATTGTGTTATATAAAACAGGCAAAAAGCTCTACGACCATCGCTTTGGTCTACTATGGGCGCTTGCCTATTTCGGTTCGGTATTGCCTTTTTTGTATTTCAAATCGGGTATTATCGACCCCTATTTCAACCTGTTCATCTTCCTGGGGATGTATTATTTCATCCTGGCCTACTGGAAAAAAGACCGGTTAGGGCTCGACCTGCCCCGCAGCTATTGGCATTATTTGTTTTGGGGAGGCTTTTTCATCGGTATGGGTATTCTTACGAAGGGGCCGGTAGCCTTGGTGATCTCCTGTCTGGTATTTTTTGTCTATTGGGTGTACCAACGATTCCGGTTCTACATCAATGTGCCTCAATTTCTCTTTTTTCTGGTTGCCGCCTCCTTCATCACCCTGGCCTGGTTTGGTATTGAAACCTATAAAAACGGGCCCTGGTATATTGCCACTTTCACCAAATACCAGTATGAGCTATTCAGCAAGCCGGTAGCAGGGCACAAAGGATTTCCGGGGTATCATTTTATCGTCGTATTAGCAGGTTGTTTCCCCGCTTCGCTATTTGCGCTTCGCGCCATGTGGAAAATGCCTGCTGAATCGCAATCATACCAACAGGATTTCAAAAGGTGGATGTTGTTTTTATTTTGGACCGTGCTGATCTTGTTTACCATAGTTAAATCAAAGATTGTGCATTATTCGTCTATGGCTTATTTCCCGCTCACTTTCCTGGCGGCCCTCAGCATCTACCACATGCTGAATGAACGCATCAAACTTGGACGGGGAACGAAAGCCGGGGTATGGATCATTGGTTCGTTATACCTACTCGTTACGTTTGCCCTACCCATTTTAGCGCAAAATATAGACCTGCTCAAGCCACTGCTCAAAGATCCTTTTGCCAGGGCGAACCTGGATGCGGAAGTGCGTTGGACGGGACTTGAAGTCATCCCGGGTATCTTTTTACTTGGCGTGTTAATTGCAGCCTCTGTATTATGGCGCAGGCAGCAACTGGAATCAGGTATAAGGACCTTGTTTATTGGAACGGCTGTGTTCGTGATGCTCACCCTCGTCTTTTTTGTAAAAAGAATAGAAGGTTACTCCCAGCGCGCGGCCATCGAATTTTATGAAAGCAAATCCCGGGAAGATTGTTACATCATCACCCACGGTTATAAATCGTATGCTCACCTTTTTTACGCCCGAAAACGGCCGGTAACCGACGAGCGCAGTTATGACAAAGAATGGTTGTTAAACGGCGCAATAGACAAACCCGTTTATGTGGTTACCAAAATTCAAAAAGCTGATGAGTTAAAAGCGTATCCCCAGCTTCAGCAACTGGGTAGTAAAAATGGCTTTGTATTTTTCGGCAGAAAACCGGTGAAATGATCTCAGCTTCCTGCCTCGCCGGTTTGGCGTTTAAAGCCGATACCTGACTTTTTATTAAATAGAAAAGCGCTTTTATCCAGTTTAAGGCAGGAAACATCCTCGATAGTAAGCACATTCAGTGGTACGCTATTGCGTTCTTCGGGGCTTAGACTCGCCAAACGGAGGTTGTGTTCTTTCACCACCTCCTGGATAACAGACCGAACGGTGCGGGCATTGCCGAAGTACTTGTCGCGGTATTCATGTATATATTCCAGGTAATTGCGCAGGTGGATTTCTGCGTCGGGGGTAGCTACCAGGCTTTCCTCCGACAGCATTTGCAGCGCGATCTGAAGTAATTCTTCGGGCAAATAGTCTTCAAATCGCAAAATCTTGTCGAATCGCGAGCTTAATCCGGGATTGGCCTTGAGGAAGGCCTCCATATTATCGGGATAGCCGGCGACAAAAACAAAGAAATTGCCGCGGTTGTCTTCCATTCTTTTCAGTAGCGTTTGGATTGCCTCATTTCCAAAATCGCCGTGTGGGCCGCCCACGTGCTGCGTCAAGGCATAAGCTTCATCAATAAACAACACGCCGCCCATTGCCTCTTCGATTTTTTCGGCGGTTTTGATGGCAGTTTGGCCTACATATCCAGCCACCAACCCCTGGCGGTCGGTTTCAATCATATGTCCTCGTTCCAGAATGCCCAGCGCCTTGTATATTTTAGTGAGAATTCGCGCCACCGTAGTTTTGCCAGTGCCGGGGTTGCCCACAAAAACCGTATGCAGATAAAAGCTGTTAAGCACATCTTTGCGCGTCTCGCGGTAAAAGCGCACCAGTCGGACCAGCTCGTTGATCTGCACCTTGATTTTGTCCATCCCGATCAGGCGGTTGAGTTCGTCAAGCGAACGGCGCAGGAACTCCTCGTCTACCGGGATTTCGGGCAATTCGCGGCGCATCTTGATATCGATAGCATTAACATCCTCCAATTCCACCAATGACAACTGCTCTCTATCGAGTTGTTTGGGTTGATCGGCTGACATCACCCGCAAGCCCAGGTTAATCTTGGCTTTTTCGATAAGGTCGTATACAAATCGGGCATTTCCGAATGTGCGATCCCTTCGCCGGTAGGCCTCTACGATAATATCGTCAATTTTTGCGCGCGCTTCGAGCGTGAATACAACCCCTTTTTCCTTGCACACATAGCCGGCGATTTGCGACAATTCCTGGGGTAAGTAGTCTGAAAATTCAAAAAACAGCTTAAAGCGCGATTTTAATCCGGGGTTGGAATCCAGAAAATGGCGCATCTCCTTGGGATAGCCGGCTACGATCACTGCCAGGTCGCCCGCGCCGTTTGACATTTCTTTAACCAGAATTTCAATCACTTCGCGGCCAAAATCCTTGGTATCGTCGTTGGAGCGCGCCAGCGCGTAGGCTTCATCAATAAACAAAACACCGCCTCTGGCTCTTTCGATAGCGTCTTTGACTTTGGGGGCAGTTTGGCCGATATATTCGCCCACGAGGTCTACCCTATCCACTTCGTGCACGTGTCCTTTGGAAAGCAGTCCCATCTTTTTATACAATCGCCCCATCATGCCGGCGACGGTAGTTTTGCCCGTTCCTGGATTGCCGATGAAAACAGAGTGTACATTAATTTCGTCTTTTTCGTCAAAGCCTTTTTCCTTGCGCAATTGGAGGAACTGTATATACTTGGCGTGGTTCCTGACCTGTGTTTTGATATCGTCGAGGCCGATGAGTGCGTCAAGGCGTTCCATCACCTCCTCGAAAGTTTGCCTGGCATCCTCCTCAGGGGCCAGAATAATTGTTGATTGCCGTTCGGGGAGCAATACGCCTGCAATTCCTTCCTCAAATTCATCTTCAACCTGGAAGGGGATAACGGCCAGTAGTTTATCAAGAAAAATCAACTCGGCCGTATAGCGATCTTTTCTCCAGGATCCTTTAACGTTTGAGCCCCAGCCTGCGGTAATCTTGATAAACTCTTCGCTTTTTTCGATACGTTGAAGCCGTATCACCTGGCCTTTTAGTTCGCGGGCGTCATTATAAAACTTGGCAAACAGCTCGCACTGCCAGAATTTGGCGGGAAAGAGATTTCGCAGCACCATCTCCACATAAATATAGCGGGTTTCTTCGCTGCTAAAACTCTTGTAATACACGCGTTCCTCTTCAGGTACATCGTCGTAAGGGCCTTCGTAAAGCCGGAGCGATACTACCTCCAGATAAGGATTTTCACCGGGCATAGCGTCCTTTCCGGCATCTTCGACATAAAAATACTTGGTCGCTACCTTTTCGCCCTCCATCCAGGCTTCCCAGCAATAGGTACCCTTTTTCCAGAAAGCGCCTTCTGTTTCGTTGCCCCAGCCCTCGCGAATGTATACAATCTGGTCGTATTTGCTCACCTTACGGCGAAAAGGCAGGGCACAGAGTTGTTTTCGACCTTTTTTCAGGGAAAAGCACCGCAATTCTACGTCAATGTCCCAGTCGTCAACGTCAAATAGTTTATTATAAAAGGAAAGCTCGGCATAGATATAGGAAGTACCGTACCGGTCGAATACTTGGCGGTATTTTTTCTTGTTGTCGGCCAGCCATTCAGTTGAGGCGTAGGCCTTCAATTCACGAAATTTGTAGCGTTTTGAGTCAATATGTTCGTAGCCGTCTTCCATTCGCCGTAGTTTCTGTTTTTTGGACGTTGGTTATGCTTTAGTAACGAGTCACAATATACGTATGTTGCAGAAAATGTAATTATCTTGTGTCGACCTGATTATAAACGCGACCAAATGGCTTTTGCGAAGCTCTACTTTCCGGCACTTGTACAACACGTCTCAATAGAAGGCAGGGCGCACTACTACTCAGTCAGACCCCTGTTCCTCCCCTACCCCCTCATCATCAACAGGCAGTATGAGCAGGCCATGTCGCTGTTTCGCAAAGAAGTCCGACAGGCCTTCAAAGGGTTCGTTCTGGAGAAAGACAATTCCGAATTGTTGTTGTGGCTCATGTTTCACCCCACCATTCAGCAAACGCAATTTCTCGTTTCTGGTACCGTAGGCGGTAAAGAGATAACCGGACAATATACAGCTGCTTTTTTTAGCCTTCAGGAATTGCAATTCGCCTGCTTGCCTGCTTTGAGGAGTTATATGTTTATTGTCGACCCCAATATATCGAAAGAGGTACAAGTGAACAAAGCGGTCAAGAAAGTACTTACGGCCATTAGCGACGAGGAGGGCGCCGATTTTGAGCCTAAAGCTTTTCATTCGAAGAAAAAAGAATGGATTGCCAGTATTTCTATTACTGTTCGCGTACAAGATTTGCCCTTTAAGTTTAATCGCGACAATTCGGCTGATTTGTTTGCGCGACTGCGCGCCGTTAGTAATTTCGATGGCGCGACTGAGTTGGAAAAAGCGGCGCAGGAACTCAATGCGCGCTACCCCTCTGAACTCAACAGGGCCTATTTCCGTGATGACAAAGTCGCCTCGCTTTATCACTTGTTGTTCAAGGAAGGCAAAACGCCCATTGTTATCATAGGCCCCGAAGGTGTGGGCAGGCATACGCTGGTACACGAAACGCTGTGGCGTTACCAACAGTGGTCGGAAGCCGGCAACAACGACTATGTGCAGCGCATCTGGCACCTCGACCCCAATCGCATTATTTCCGGCATGAGTTATGTAGGCATGTGGCAGCGACGCCTGGAGGCTATATTGCAATACGCCGAACACCCGGATGAAGACAATCAGCATAGCGACAAGATATTGATAGACAATCCAGTAGCGTTACTTCGCATAGGAAAGTCAGCCAACAACGCGATGACGCTGAGCGATGCTATCAGACCATATCTTGAAAAACGCCGCCTGCAGTTTATCCTGATCGCTACCCCCGGCGAATGGGGCATTATGCAGGAAAAAGACCAGCGTTTCTGCGATTTATTTCAGGTAATAAGTCTGGAAGAACCCGATTATATCACCGCCGTTTCCATGATCCTGGCTTTTCGCCGCCGCCTTGAGCAAACCAACGGCGCCAATTTCACCATGCCGGCTATTCATGAATTACTCAATTTTCACCGGCGCTTTTTGCGCAATAAACCCCTGCCCGGCGGTGTCGCTACGTTTATGCAGTCAATTTCTGATGAACACAGATACAGCACAATTGATGTAGAGGAGGTTCGAATCGCTTTCAAAGCGTACAGCGGATTACTGGAATCTTTCCTCGACCCGGGACAAATACTCGACCAGGATGAATTAAGCAGAACACTCGAAAGACAACTGGTGGGGCAACCTCAGGCCGTCGCTGCATTGTCTGACGTGATCCACTTGGCAAAAGCCAAACTCAACGACATCACCAGGCCGATTACTACCCTGCTGTTTGTGGGGCCTACCGGTGTGGGCAAAACCCAGGCTGCCAAGGTGCTGAGCCGGTATTTATTTGGCCACGAAGACGCTTTGCTGCGATTCGATATGAATGAATACAGCGACCCGGCGGCAATAAGTCGCCTGACCGGCGATTTTCACAACCCGGAAGGCCTGCTTACGGGACAAATCAAGTACAGGCCATTCGGTATATTGTTACTCGATGAAATAGAAAAGGCACACCCCAACGTACTCGACCTGCTACTGCAAGTGCTAGACGATGCCCGTCTTACCGATAACCTCGGCCAAACAATTGATTTTAGCAATCTGATTATACTGATGACTTCCAATCTCGGCGCCGTCGAAATAGGAGCTCAGATTTCGCTGGGTGCTTCCATTGACAGCGCTTCGATTTATCGCAAGGCCATCGAAAGGGAATTCAGACCGGAATTTGTCAATCGGATCGATGATATTATTATTTTTAATAAATTAAATCTGGAGCACATTCAAGGCATTGCCCGAATGCAAATCCAGGAATTGTTGCGACGCGACGGCTTCGTACGGCGAACTACCATGCTCAATATATCACAGTCGGCCCTCGACTGGGTGGCGGGGCGAGGATTCGACCCGAGGCAGGGAGGCAGAGCTTTGCGTAGGCAAATCGAAAATGATCTGACTACGCTATCCGCCGAACAATTGCTGACGCTAAACACCGAGCAGCCGATAATACTGAATATCACGCTGGATAATGACAGGCTGATTCCCAGGATCACCGCGTTGGGTGTTGTTAAGGCAGTAGATAATAACTGGCTGCCGCAACTACCCGATTTCAAACATGAAAGAGATTTTTACACTAAATTATTGCAACAAATACAACGACTGGCGGTAAAAATTCGAAACCTGGAAGATCACCGGCACGACCAAATCCTGACTGTCGGGGAGGAGGTAGACTGGCTGTACTTTCATTTCAAAAACCGGCTTTCAGAATTGGAAGAACACATCAACAACAGGGTTCTAAGTACGAAGGGGGTTCAACACAGTACGCCGCTGAGGCTGAAAGCAGACGCCTTGGGCGCCGGCGGCAATCATCTCATAGCGCTGCTTTTTCAGCGGGAGACCCTCAAAGCTATTCATGAACAGTATCAATACGGTACCATCCAATTTGACGGCCTACAGTCTACTATGATCGGTGATTTTCTCGATGTAGCTTTCCTCCAAATGACGGGTTCGTATTTTTTCAGAGGACAGGCAGACCGTGTTGCTATCCGTTTTCGATCCTATATCACCGGGCTAGGTGATAATGAGATTTCATTTTTGATGGACAAATATGAATCGCTGTTGCAGTCGCTTGATATCCAATACCAAAGAATTGACGAACAAAAAACGCTCATTGCTGAAAATTACGGCCTTTTGGCTATGCTTGAAGGAGAAGCCGGGGTGCACCTGTTTTATTTGTCTCATCAGCACCCGCTGCCCATCAGCGTAACAGTGACAAAATTGGGCGACGAAGAGGACGAAGCAATGCCCAACGTTATCGTCAGATTATACGACGGCGCTCGCACGCTCACTGATCTGCGAACCGGATTTGTAAATGCCTTTAATATTTCCCCGCAGGAATTGAAATTGCTGGTTTATGCCGCTATGGCTGCTACTTAGCTACTACAATCCCCAACTGAGCGGCTAGCTCTTTTTTTACCTGGTCCAGGCGAGATTTTACCTTGAGGTGGGCAATGGCTTGATCCCACTCTTGTTGCTGTTGAAGTTGCTCGATCTGACGTTGCGTTTTTTCGCACAATCGCAAAATTTTATGGAAACGGAACAAACGAAGCGCCTGTTCGCTATCTTTTACGAAATTGTCATCAGGCATTTTCTGCGACAAATAGATATCCCAGCGTTGGGCCCAATTATCGCTGTATTCGTAGGGCGACGTAGACAAATTCATAGCCAGTTTTCGGATCTCTTCATCAGGGTGGTGCAGGAAATACGATTGCTGCACGGGCTGCCTGGCAGCCAGCATTTCCAGGCATACTTCGGCCACGCGGCGATAAAGCGCGTGGTCGAATTCGTCCATCACGTCCTCTATATTTTGAAGAATAAAAGCTGCTACTGTAATTTTTTCTTCGGCGTCGTACCATTCTCCGCCATAATTAACAAGCACTCGGACCAGGTCAATTTCCCTGAACTCGTGGCCTACGCCGGGCCTGGAAGGCGCCGGCGGGGGTGTTAAATCGGTGGGCGGCGCTTCGTCAGGTCGTTGAGCCTCCTGTTGCTGGCGGCGCTGGATCATTGTTTTAGTGAGCAATTTATTAGATTCCTGCACCAAAATGGATTCGTCAACCTCAAACAAACGGGCGCATTCCTTTACATACATTGCTCGCTTGAGCGGATCAGGGATTTTACTAATACTTTCGATAATATCCTTGAGCAGTTCCGTGCGTTTAATAGGTTCATTGCCGGCTTCCTTGAGCAGCAGGTCGGCTTTGAACAGTATAAAATCTTTAGAGGCTTGTTCGAGGTAGGTTTGGAAGGCCGTTATGCCCACCTTTCGCAGATAGGAATCGGGGTCTTCGCCGTCGGGCAGCAGCACAACACGTACGTTAACATCCTGCTCCAGCAGCATATCAATGCCGCGTAGCGCTGCTTTGATACCGGCGCTATCGCCGTCGAAGAGTACTTTTACATTGGGCGTGTAGCGTTTGACAAGCCTGATCTGATCAACGGTCAGCGAGGTACCCGAGGATGCTACCACATTTTCAATGCCGGACTGGTGCAAGGAGATGACGTCGGTATAACCTTCTACCAGGATACATTCATCGGCCTTGCGGATAGCTTGTTTGGCAAAAAAGGCGCCGTAAAGCACCTTGCTTTTCGAATAAATATCGGTTTCTGGAGAGTTGATATACTTAGGCGCTTTAGCGTCTTTGACCATAATGCGACCGGCGAAGGCAACCGGTTTTCCCGACAGGTTGTGGATGGTAAACATTACCCTGTTGCGGAAAAAATCGCGGTCAAACTGAGTCGTCAGGCCAAGTTTGCGCAGTAATTCGATGTTATAACCTTCGCTGACCGCTTTGGCGGTGAAGGCGTCTTTTTGATCGGGGGCAAAACCCAAGCCGAATTTGCGCACCGTATCTTCGAGAAATCCTCGTTCTTTAAAATACCCAAGGCCTACGCTTTTTCCAGTAGGCGTGTTAAAGAGCTGATCCTGAAAGTATTGTTGCGCATATTGATTGACGATAAACAGGCTGTCGTGGTACTGCTGCTCCTCCTGTTGCTCTGCTGAAGGAACCACTTCCTCCACTTCCAGTCCGTATTTTTTGGCCAGATAGCGCAGCGCTTCGGGAAAGGTAAAGTGCTCGTGGTCCATCAGAAACTGAACGGCGTTGCCTGCACGGCCGCATCCGAAACACTTATAGATATTTTTAGCAGGGGAAACGATAAAAGAAGGCGTTTTCTCGTGGTGAAAGGGGCAATTGCCAATAAGGTTAACGCCTCGCCTGCGCAGGGTGACAAAATCCTGGATGACTTCTTCCACTCGGGCGGTATCCAGTATCTCCTGTACGCTTTTTTGGGTGATCAAAATTGCCGGTTTTACAGGTACAAGGTAACAAAATTACTTGAGGATATAAAATTCTACCGATTGCGGGGTATAATAAACATTGCGGACGTAGTATGGCTGCCGGGCCAGCACAATCGGCGCCGTATTTGAGCCTTTTGCGGGAGAAAAGTCGTGTAAATCCGCTAAAAGGGTAAAATCGCCGGGTTGAAGATCGTTGTATCGGCTCAATCCCACCACGCAGGTAAGTTTAACCTTGTCGGGAAAAAACTTCAAGCTGTCCGACAGGTGTGCGACCGTAAGGGGGACAAACAGCCATTTTTCGGTAAATTGCTCTACTGCAATATCGGCTAACACCTCATGATGGCTCAATTCAATGCCCGCCGGAGGTTTTCTGAGCGCGATGGCGCGCTGTATCCGGTCGTTAAGTTGATAGAGCACCAGCGAGTCGGTAGGCCACGAAAACAGCAGTTGGAGTTGAGAGGCGGGGCCGCTCACGGTAACGCTATCGGGGCTGAGCAATACCTCGCGCTGCAACTCGTGTTCAGGCGCAAAAGTAAGGCGGGACAACAGGGCCACCGGCACTTTTTTTGTAACTTTATCTTCGAGTTGCAGCGATATGTTGTCAATATTAATATCCAGCACCTTCAAGCCGTCAGAAGCCAGTTTGCGCTGAATATCCTCTTCCAACCTGATCCGGCTGATCGCTGTTTCGCGTTGATTTTTGATTTCATACACCAGATTGTGTCTGGCATTCATCAAGTATTCGAACATCAACTGCCATCCGGAGCCTTCCAATTCCACTTTCAGCGCTGCCGGTGCGGGCGCTGCAAGGGCTTTTCCATTGGGCACGCGAAGAGATAGGTCAACCTCCCTGATCACCTTATAGGTTTGAGAGAGTTTGACCAACAGCCAAAACGCCAGGGCAATACCTATACAAACCAGCAGGATTGCGCGATCTTCCGACAGCTTAATCTGTGGTCTCTTCAGTATTTGAGGCAGGCGTAGCAACTTTTTTACTCTTGTCAGCGCCATAAAGTGCATCCGTCATTTCTTTTGAAACAGCGTTTTTAGTTATACGAATAAACACCTTGTTGGCTACTTCGAGGGTAATAATCTCCCCATCAATTTTATTGATACGGCCGATAATACCGCTGGAGGTAACGATCTCCTCTCCTTTTTGCAGGCTTTCCATGAAGTTGCGTTGCTCGCGTTGTTTGCGCGCTTGCGGACGAATAAGAAACAGCCAGAAAATCAGGATCATCGCGCCGAAAAATATCAGGTTGATTGTACCGGCATTACCGGCAGATTGCAAAAGAAGTGATTCAAAAAACATATTTATTTGTTTATCAGTGAATTATTAAAAAGATTACTGCGCAGCGGCGCTGACCATACCCGTCAGGTACAATTGTGTAGTGCTTGGGTAAGTATTGGCCGTAATAGTAACAGGTTTGCTTTGACGTCCTGATTTCCCCTTCGTATCAAATCGAACAGCTATCGCTTCTTTTTGCCCGGGGGCGATAGGCGACTTCGGCCATTCAGGCACCGTACAACCGCAGGTAGAACGCGCATCGCTGATTACCAAGGGCACTTTACCTGTATTGGTAAATTCAAAGCGGTATTGCACCACGTCGCCCTCATACACTTCTCCAAAATGATAGGTAGTTGAATCAAACCGGATTTTTGCGACATTTACCGTGTCGAGCGGCGCTGTGGCCGACACCGGGTTCCTTATGATATCGGCATTGGAGGGCTGTCCCTCCGTAGAAATCGATTCAAATGATTTTTCGTTGACCGATTGATTGCAAGCTGCTACAAGCAGGATCAATCCACAAAACACTACATGCGATTTCATGGTATTATACGTTGACTGCACAAAAGTATACCTTTTTACCGTAATAGAAAAAACCAAACAAAAGGCGAAGATGTTGCATTCCATTAATAGAACATAACCTTTAGCATGCGAGTTTACCTCACCGGTTTTATGGGAAGCGGTAAAACGCAAGTTGGCGCCGGCCTCGCAAGGCTGTTATCGTATCCGTTTGTTGACCTGGACGAGGTACTTGTCGACCTGCACAGCCTTACTATCAGTGAACAATTCGAGCGCTTTGGCGAACCTGCATTTCGCGAACGCGAACGCGACGTTTTGCTACAAACTGCGTCAATGCAACAGGCCGTATTTGCATGCGGCGGTGGAACTCCCTGTTTTTTCGACAACATGAAATGGATGAATCTCCACGGCTTGACCATTTTTTTGGATGTGCCTACCTCTATTCTGGCAGACAGGCTGCTGCCTGAAATGACAAAACGACCGCTGCTCCAAGCGCTTTCAGCTGATACCCTCCCGCAATACATAAACCGAAAAATGCAGGAACGCCTCCCCTATTATCGACAGGCGCAACTCACTGTTCCCGCCACTTTGCCCGTGCCAGCGCTTTGCGAGCATATTTATCAGCAACTGTTGCAAAGATTTTGAAGATTTGCGCGATAGTTTATTTTGATTAAATAACTTTTCAATGGCTTATACTGTGTATTTTAGCCCCAATTTGAAGCAGGGCTAGCATGGCGCATACCATTCAGCTTCCATTTCGGGCCTTCAGGCTTCACTTCAACACTGGAGCCAAACTAACCATACCCCTAAAAGACAAGGAGGTGATGAGTATTGGCGAGCCTATGACCGTACTTTCCAAAAGATACGCCGCCGAATTACAGCGAGAAGTACTGCACAAAGGCCAATTCGAACTGTTGCTTCAAGAGCTTACAACCGGCGATTTTATTAAAGGCGACCTCAGCGTATCTTTCCCCGCCGCTGCCGACGGTATCAGTTTTCCGGCTTTTGAGTTGACTTTTGACTATTTCTTCAACCAGCAAAACAACGGTTACTGGGGTATTGTGCCGGCATTGGGTGCGGAAGCTTATGCCGCCGAAGCCGGCGAATTGCCGGGGCGCTTGCAGGAAACCATCCGAATGTCATTTAACAGGCAGAAGAAACTTGCTGCCGTTCAGAAAATCGTTTCATCAATCTGGTTCGATTTTGTTGAATTGCTGACGGAACCCCTGCAACTTCAAGTGCCTTCACAAATAGAAATAGACCGATTTCTGGAAGCTCCCACTCGCGAATGGCTGCCCCAAATTGCGCAATTACTGCAAGCCGGCGAAAGGCAGCTATATGGGCTGAATAAGGAACTCGACGATCTGCTCCAGGCTTTCAAGGACCAATTTAACAACAATATCCTGCTGGTGGGCCCCTCCGGCGTGGGTAAAACCACGCTGGTTTGGGAAGCGGCACGCCAACTCGGATTGTCGGGTTTTAAACGCAAAATATGGGAAACAACAGCCTCCGTACTGATCAAAGAGCTGGCCGGAGACACCGATTGGCAAGATAACATTGCATACCTGTGTAAAGAACTAAGTGAGTTGGGCGACTGGCTGTTTGTGCGCAATTTATCCGACTTGTTTGAAGTGGGCCGTTCCGTAGGCAACGCGCTCAGCGTCGCCGAATACCTTCAGGGCTATATCAGCAGGGGCGAAATTACCCTTATTGCCGAATGCACGGAAGACGAACTGGCGCGTATCGAATTGCAAAGCCCGCAGTTCGTCTCCCTGTTCAGAATGATCCGCATCGTCCAGCCTCAAGGCCAGGCTTTGGAATCAATCATCTATCAAAAAGTGCAGCACAACGCAGCGCAGGTAGGCGTGAAGGTGCAGGAAGACGGCATCAAAGAACTCATTCGGCTCACCAGCCGCTTTAACCCTTATTCGGGCCTGCCGGGAAAGCCTATCCGGTTCATGGAGCGCCTGTTATCGGGGCAGCTGCGCAGCATCAGCGATTCCGGACTTATCACCCGTACCGATATTATCCGGGCTTTTTGCGAAGAAAGCGGCCTGCCTCTGTTTATGGTCGATCCCGACATTGAGCTGCGCTTGCAACATATCGAAGCTTTCTTTAAAGGCAATCTTTTTGGTCAATCCGACGCCATTGACAGGGTCATCAACCTGATGGCCTCCATCAAAACGGCGCTTACAAAGTCAGGGCAGCCTATTGCCTCGCTTTTATTTGTAGGGCCTACTGGCGTGGGCAAAACAGAGATGGCCAAATTGATCGCCGAATTTATGTTTGGCGATCGCCGGCGTATGCAACGCTTCGACATGAGCGAATATGCCGACTTTTTAAGCGTAGCGCGGCTTTTAGGAATCAACGCTCAGGAAGATGGGCTACTTACCGCCGCCATTCGCAAGTCGCCGTTCAGCGTGATATTATTTGACGAAATTGAAAAAGCCGACGCCTCGTTTTTCGATCTGTTGCTGCAAATGCTCAGTGAAGGGCGCCTGACCGATAGCCGGGGCAATATTATCAATTTCTGCAGCTGTGTAATTATTCTGACGTCCAATATAGGCGCCGACAAAATGCGCCATAATCCTATAAATATTCAACACCCAGGGCATCATCCTGACGATTTGAGGGAAACCTTTATCAGAGAAGCCCAGCGTTTTTTCCGGCCTGAAATGTACAATCGCATCGACCAGATACTCGTTTTTTCTCCGCTCGACAGCGAGTTGATGCGCGCTATCGTCAACCGGGAAATTGAGGGCGTATTGCAACGGGAAGGCATCCGCTTCCGCAGCCTCGATCTGCATATCGCCGATGAGGTTTACGAGCACCTTGCTATTGCCGGTTATGCCCCGCAATATGGAGCTCGCCAACTCCAGCGCACCATCAGGCAGCAATTGCTCATACCACTGGCCAAAGCCCTTAATGCGCAAGACGCTGAAGAGCGCATCATCGTCAATATGGCGATAGAAAGCGGCACGCTACATGTTAACGCTTATGCAGACCCCGAAGGACTCGAATTGCTCATAGCAGAACTCGAGAAAGACAGCTATGCCGAATATGCGGGGTTCCTGCGCCGAAAAATACATTCGCTATCAGAAGGACATTGCTACGTTTATCTCACCAACGAAATAGCGCTGCTGGAACGACAACAGCAAGTGATGCAAAATGCATTCTGGCAGCAGGAACAATTGGTGCGAAAACTCAATGCGTTGTACGATCTGCAAAAAAAAATGAACGCCCTTCAGCAAGATATTGAAACCGTAGAATCGAGTTTGTGCCTTGCCAGACTTGGGCTGGAAAAATTTAACCCGGCCGTCCAGCAACTCCTCAAAGATTGGGAAAATCAACTCAAAAGTTTTCAGCTCGATTTACTCGGCCGGATGTTCCCCCAGTATAATTACTGTCATCTGGGGATTTACGGCGCAAATGTAGAGCCGCTAGTGCAATTTTACCTCGAGGTCATTTCCGAAAAAGGCTGGAAATACAATGGACAGGCCGTTTGGTATCGCGATAGCTACTACAATGAACTGCTTGCCAATCGCCAGATCAGAGAGGCATATGTAAAAACGCCGGTCGCCCTGCCTAATAACGAAACCGGTATTCAAGGTCTGATACCCGGCGACGTATGCTTCGGCGTAGAACTTGCCATCAGCGGCCTGTGCGCTCAACTTTATTTTCAAGGCGAAGAAGGTCTGCAGCGTTGGATAACTGTTGATGGCAAAGAACACCTCTATCTTGTAGTTTTTAATCCTGAATCCCTTCAGACTCCTGAAAAAATACACAGGCAGGATGTATTCCGCAAACTCTCTCCCAGAAGAGTCGTTAGCCGTCAGGAGCTGAAAGATACTGTTTTCAAGTTAAAATACAATAACCTCGAGCAGTCGCCCCAATTACTACTCCGGCAACATCTCGACAAGCTTTTTGATGGGCGCATCGGCGAGGCCCTATAGCCAGGGGGGGCTTTTAATCTTAACAACTGATCGCTTATATTTCGATTTATTTTTCTTCAACAATGCAATTTCGCCGCTATCAGCGCGAAAGCCAAGCGAATCAAGGGAAACAGGTCTTTTTAAAAAAAATAATATCATGTGTAAATTTATGTTTATCAATACATTAAACAAATGAATTACATTTTACTCTCGTCGAAAGTTCTGTAAATTTTTATACAAATTAGTTGCCGGAAAAGGGGAATATGCCTACTTTTACGGCTGTGAATTGCACAAAGTACCGGCGGCAGCCGGCCAAGATATATTAGTATCAGTAAGTTAGGTAAGCTCCGCTGCATTGTTGCAGCGGGGTTTTTTTATTTTACGCAGTTTGGTAGCCGATTACTATCTTTGCGGCCAAACTAAAAAGCACTTTTATGAACTTTGATCTTATCGTCATAGGTAGTGGCCCCGGAGGTTATGTGGCTGCAATCAGAGCAGCCCAGTTGGGGATGAAAGTAGCTGTTGTAGAACGGGAATCGCTAGGGGGGATTTGCCTCAACTGGGGTTGCATTCCCACAAAAGCCCTGTTGAAGAGCGCGCAGGTATTCGAATATATTAACCACGCGCAGGAATACGGTATCAAAATAGGCAAAGCAGAAGCTGATTTCAGCGGTATGATCAAGCGCAGCCGCGATGTTGCCGATGGAATGAGCAAGGGAATCAATTTCCTTTTCAGGAAAAACAAGATCACGGTCATTAACGGCAGCGGTAAGCTCACGCGTAATAAAACGATAGCCGTAACGGATGAAAGCGGTAAGACGACTGAGTACAGCGCTCCGCATATCATTTTGGCCACAGGCGGCAGAGCCAAAGCGCTACCCAATGTGCCTATTGACGGCGAAAAAGTCATCGACTACCGCAAGGCGATGAGCCTTGCCAAACAACCCAAGCAGATGGTGGTCATTGGCGCAGGCGCTATCGGAGTTGAATTCGCATACTTTTACAGCACTATCGGCACCGAGGTAACGATTGTGGAGTTTTTGGAACAAGGGCTTGTTCCCCGCGAGGATGCCGATATTTCAAAGGAATTAGGCAAGATATATCAAAAAAATGGCATACGGGTATTAGGCAATACCAGCGTGGAGGCAGTTGATACCAAAGGCAAGGGTTGCAAAGTAAGCGTCAAAAACCGCAAAACCGGCCAGATTGAGGAGATCAACTGCG
>JRYG01002168.1_pt1 | contig 32183 bp, 33 predicted proteins | sample 235341 | NCBI WGS metagenome assembly JRYG01 (sample SAMN03074218, study PRJNA261478) | activated sludge metagenome | biome: Wastewater Treatment Plant; feature: Wastewater; material: Activated sludge; isolation source: activated biomass of a wastewater treatment plant treating hydrocarbon... ...
AGCGCTGGGCGTCTTGATGACCAGCACGCCATCCACGCCTGGGTCCGCGAGCAGTAGATCCAGGGCTTGGCCATACGCCTTTTCGCTGGCCTGATCGCCAAGATCGAGCGGGTTGGGGCGGGTGCTCGGTTCGACCAGCGTTTCCAGTCCCTGCTGGGTCGCTTCGGAAAACTGCGCCAGCCGGCCACCGAAATGATAGAGCGTGTCGGTCGCCAGCAGGCTCATGCTGGAACTGTTGCTGAGGATGGCCAGGCGGTCGTTGTTGACCAGTTTGGCCGCTTTCAGCACTTCGACCATTTGCAACAATTCGTCGCTGTCTTCCACCCGCAACAGGCCGGCGCGGCGGAAGGCGGCGGCATATACCGCGTCGTTCGGTTCTTCCGGGTAGCGGTGCGGTTTCAGCACGATGACCGGTTTCACGCGCGCCGCGCGCCGTGCCGCCGACATGAACTTGCGGGCGTCGCCGATGTGTTCCAGATACAGCAGGATGGCCCGGACCCGGCCATCTCCGGCCAGGTAGTCCAGGATGTCGGCCAGATCCACATCGAGACCATCGCCGAAATGGATCAGATGGCTGAAGCCGAAGCCGTAATGGTTGCCGATGTCGAGAGCGGTCTGGCCGATGGTGCCGGATTCGGTGATGAACGCGATCTGACCCGGCAGCAGCGGTTGGCGGTCGAGACTGACGTTGAGGTTGGCCAGCGGTATGTTGAAACCCTGGGAGCCGGGTCCGAGCACTCGCAGCAGGTACGGTTTGGCGGCGTTCAGGATCGCTTGAAACAGCGCCGCGCGTTCGTCTTGCGGGATGCCGCGGGTCTCGCTGATCAGCACCGCCGCGCGGGCGCCGCGTTCGCCCAGTTGTTGAATCAGCAGCGGCGCCTGCCGCAGCGGCCGGGTGATGATCGCCAGCGCCGGCGTCACCGGCAGCTCGGCGATGTCGCGGTAGGCGAGGGCGCCTTCCAGCGCCCATCGCTTGGGATCGACCGGCATGATCGGTCCCTTGAAACCGCTTTTCATCAGGTTGCGGGCGATGATCGCCTCTCTGTCGCCTCCATCGCAAATCAGGGTGATGGCGTCAGGCTTAAAGAGATAATCCAGATTTCGTATGGTCATGGGCAACCCGCATTTTCGCTCGATTTTTGTTTGGTTGATTGGAGAACGCGCGGCTTCGGTCCGCGGGCGTCAATGGATTGACGAACCGGCAGGCTAACCGTCCATCCCGGTCAAAGTCAAAATTCTGACAAGTTCGATCATTTTAAGGTGTTGTTTGTAAAGAATAATTATATGGCATTTTTTTTGCCTTGAAGTTTTTGCCATTCCTGCCCACAGCAAACTGGCGATAGTCGCGGAGACCGTTACGCGCGAACAGCAGGCAGGCATCAGGAGTTTTCGGGCTCCGCGCGCAAGCCGGAGAGTCCGGCGCGGATAACAGCGAACAACGGCAAAGGTAGTACGAAAATGGAAACCAAGATGATGCGTTTTCTTGAAGCATCCGTTCAAGCGTTCGCACTCGCCAGCGTTTGGCGCGGCGCGTCGGCGATGGTGGCCAGCGGAGCGGCGACCGAGCAGTTGGGCTTGTTGCAGACGCTCGAACCGTTGGCGATTCCGGCAACCGTGCTGGCCGTCGTCGGTTCGGTCGCCGCGACTCATATCGGGTTTCGCCGGTGGCGGAAACTGCCGAAGGTGGCTCATGCGGAACTGGAAAAACAGCCGCGGCCGAGCCGGGAATCGCCGTTGTCCGGCGGCAGACAGGACAGGCTGATCGAGGAGCTGCGGAGCCAGGTGATCGAGCTGAACCGGGAGAAGGCACTGCTGGCCCGTCTGCTGAAGGAAAAAAGCGAATCCCTGCGAAAAGATCCGTTGACCGGCGTTTTCAACCGACTGGCCTACGAGGAACAACTCCAGGCGGAATATCAGCGCTGGAAGCGTTTCGGCAATCCCCTGGCGCTGCTGGTTTGGGACATCGATCATTTCAAGCAGATCAATGATCGCCACGGTCACGCCGTTGGCGACGAGGTGTTGCGCGGCGTGGCGCAACAGCTGGCCCGCCGCGTCAGAAGCACGGACTTCGTCGCGCGCTACGGCGGCGAGGAGTTCGTCATGTTGTTGCCGGGGGCCGATGCCAAGGCCGCCTTGAACGTGGCCGACAAGCTTCGCCTCAACATCGCCGAAGCCGAATTCAGCGATGGCGCGGTCGACGTCTCCGTTACCATTTCCTGCGGCGTGTCCAACTTCGAACCCGGCGATTCGCCGCAAAGCGTATTCAACCGCGCCGATCATGCCCTGTACCGGGCCAAGAAAGCGGGTCGCAATTGTTGCTGGGTGTCCTGAACCGGGTTTTTCAGGCGGGGCGGGGAGATAGGACATAGGACGGCTGATGGAGGAACCAGCCGTCCGTCAGGATGGCGGGAAAACCCGGGGAACGGAATACCGCAGTCGCGAATGCGGCGGTAACGACAGTCAAGCCTTCGCGATGGACCGGTTGCCGCCGCCGAACACCTTGCGGGTATCCTGATCGTACAGAAAATCCAGTGAATCCCGACCGCGCAGCAGGGCCAACGCCCGCTCGACGTAGTTGCGGCTGGCGGCGATCACGGCGCCGTTCACCTCGTTCTGGCCGCGCAGCTGTCCGGCAAGTTGTCCCAGCGCTTCCCACAACGTGTTCACGTCGAGCCGCTCCGGGGTTGGCAGGGTGTCCACATGCGCCGCCAGGCCCCGCGCATCCGTGGCGATACCTCGCTCCCTTAAATAATCCAGCCGACTGGCGATCCGTTCGCGCACCCGGTCCGTGCAAAGCTGTTTTTCCTGAACGACCTGTTCCAAGCCGGCCAGATCGCGGGACTTCAGGGCAGCGTACTCGCGTCGCAGCAGTTGCAGCAGCGATTCGACGGCGGTCAGTTCTTCGCGCAACAGGGTCGCCAGCGTCATCGGTCGGCCTTACCGGAACAGAGCTTCTTCAAGGTCGGACATCTTGCGGGCGACCCGGCCCGAATCCACCTGATACGCGCCGTCGGCGATGGCCTTGCGCAAGGCCGCGACCTTCGCTTCGTCGACCGGCGGTTCCTGTCCCGCCGTTTCCAGCTGGCGCAGGCTCAGGGAGCCTGGAGTCAGTCGGACCTGGTCGATCTCGCCGACCGGCTTGTCCGGCGGCGACGCCACGGACGCCGGGGCGGCCCGCTCCACGTGGCCACCGCCGCGAACAGGCGGGGAATACGTTCCGCTGATTGGATTGATGGCCATGATGGTAATCCATCCCGTTGGTTCAAGGTATGCCAGGCTTATCGGCCAGATTCCGGGAGACTTTAATGGAATTTCCGCTATCGGCCAACCTCGACCCGGCGATGGGCTGTCACCGTGCCTTCGACCACGCGCCTGGACACTTCGTTGCGGACCCGCAGGCGTTCGCCCGGAGCGGCGTCGCTCAGGGCGATGCCGCTGGAGCTCACCTCCATCCCGCCCTGTCGGATCACCAGGGTGACCGTTTCGCCCTGTTTGATCAGTGGCGCCGCCTTGACGGCCTGCGGCGGAATCACCGCCCCCGCCGGCAGCGCGCGCCGCAACTGCTTGCCGATCAACCGTTCGGGTGCGGTTTCGTAACCGCCCGGCAGGACGGACAACTCGTGGCGCTCGGCCCGCAGATCGGCGGCGCTCAGCACGGTTCCCCTGGCCAGATGGTGGTTGGCCATCAGCACCCGGTCGAAAATCCGCACGCTGGCGCGTTGGTACACGGTCCAGCGGGGATTCGGGCAGCGCACGCCGACCGAGGTGTTGCCGACCGGTTTCGCGCCGCCGGGCAGAAAGGCTTCCAACTTCGCCTGGCAGTTCGGCAACCGCAAGCGCGGGTCCAGCTCGTTCACTCGGATTTGCGGCGGCTCGGCCCGATCCCGATGTTGCGCCGACAGCAATTCATGAGCCTGCCGCTGGATCGTTTCCAGCGGCTGGATCGCCTCGTCGGCCAGCGCCCACGTTGGCGTCGTCAGCCCGCAGCAGACCGACAGGATTCCCGCAAACCAACGGCTCGTCCGCATTCGATTACCCCCCGCATTGGAAAAGTCGGGTTTTCATGGCCGGGTTGAACGCAGTGAAGCCCAACATCTCGATAAGCATCGGTCAACACTCAATTTTTTCCCAAACCGCCCTTTCATGCCGAATAAGCGCGGCGAAGCAGATTACATGCCATCGCGCGCGACCGGCCATGATTGCGACATGACGCCTGCTGGTGAGCGGCATGTCATTTGCTTTACATCCAGCAGCATCCCGGGCGCGCCATGATTTCGACAGTCGGCCCGGAGACGATTTTCCGTCAGAGTCGGCTACCGCCACAGGAGTTACAAAGCATGGCCATCGGTTTTGAACGAGCCCTGAACGTTCACGCCCAGGCGCTGGAACTGCGCTCGCGGCGCGCCGAGATTCTGGCCGCCAATCTGGCCAACGCGGATACCCCGAATTATCAGGCCCGCGACATCGACTTCAAGGCGGCCCTGGCCAGCCTGCAAGGCCGGGGAGAGGCGCTCAAGGCGACGCACGCCGCCCACCTCCAGGCCCGGCGCGCCGCGTCCGGCGAGCTGCTTTACCGGACGCCGGCCCAGATGGCCATCGACGGGAATACGGTGGAGGAAGAACGGGAGAAGGCGGAATTCGCCGACAACGCCCTGCGCTACCAGGCCAGCCTGCGGTTGCTGGGCAATCGCGTGCAGAGCCTGCTGACCGCCATCCGGGGGGAATGAGCATGTCGCTGTTCAGGGTGTTCGACATCTCGGGATCGGCGCTGCGGGCGCAGACCGTTCGCCTCAATACCACCGCCAGCAACATGGCCAACGTCGACAGCATCAGCAGCAGCACGGCGACGACGTACCGGGCGCGCCAGCCGGTGTTCGCCGCCCGACTCGACGCCGCCGAGGACGAAGTGGCCGGGGTGGACGTGCTGGGCATCGTCGAGAGTCAGGCGCCGCTGCGGCGCGAATACCGCCCGGATCACCCCCTCGCCGATCCGCAAGGCTACGTCAACCTGCCGAACGTCAACCCGGTCGAGGAAATGGCCAACATGATCTCCGCGTCGCGTTCCTACCAGAGCAACGTGGAAGTGCTCAATACCTCCAAGCAAATGCTGATGCGCACGCTGGCTCTGGGCGATTAACCAGGAAAGACACCATGACGACCACCTCCGGCGCTGGCATGACCGGGCTCGACTCGAAGCTGTTCGACAGCCTGAATGCCGGCTCGAAGCCCAAAACGGACAAAAAAGCCAACGATCAACTGGATCAGGCCGATTTTCTCCGGTTGATGACCACGCAGCTCAAGAATCAGGACCCGACCAAACCGTTGGACGGCCAGCAGTTCATGGCGCAACTGGCGCAGTTCAGCACGCTCAACGGCATCATCGAGATGAAGGCGTCGCTCGATACGCTGGCCCAGTCGCTCCAGTCGATGAACACCCTGCAAGCCTCCAGCCTGGTCGGCCATTCGGTGCTGATCGACGGCGACAAGGCGTATCTGAACAGCGGCGAATCCATCCGGGGCCGCGCTGACATCACCGAGACCGTCAACAATCTGACGGTCGTCGTCACCAACGCCGGGGGTGGCGAAGTGCGCCGGCTGAATCTGGGGGCGAAAGCGCCGGGCGCCGTGGATTTCAGTTGGGACGGACTGGACAGCAACGGCGTCCAGGCCGCGCCGGGTCTTTATACCTTCCGCGTGGAAGGCACAGTGGCCGACGGTAAGAGCGTCGGGTTCGACACCCGGATGTGGGCCAGGGTCGACAGCGTTTCGCTCGGCTCGGCCAGCCAGGAAACCACCCTGAACCTGAATGGCGTGGGCAGCCACGGCCTCAGCCAAATCAAAGAAGTTCATTAACGTCCTGAATTTTCGACGGGAGATTGTCCAATGTCGTTCCGCACCGCCCTCACCGGGCTCAACGCCGCCAACGCCGATCTCGGCGTGATCAGCAACAACATCGCCAACAACAACACCACGGGTTTCAAGCAGTCCCGCGCGGAATTCGGTGATATTTTCTCGCTCAGCGATCTGGGCACCTCCACCCGCCGCAGCATTGGCACGGGCGTCAAGCTCAACGCCGTCACCCAGCAATTCAAGCAGGGCAACCTGGACACCACCGGCAATCCGCTGGATTTGGGACTGGACGGCGAGGGTCTGTTCATGCTCAAGGATGGCGATGTGACCGTCTACACCCGCGCCGGCGCCTTTGGCATCGACAAGGACGGTTACATCGTCAACAACACCGGCTTGCGGCTGCAAGGCTTCACCGCCCTGGACAATGGCGGATTCACCGCCGAAACCAACGACATTTACCTGGACACCAAGCAGAACGACGCCCAGGCCACCACGAAAACCACGTTTGGCGTCAACCTGAATGCCGAGTCCAGCTCGCCCACGATTACGCCCTTCGACTACAAAAATCCCAACAGCTTCAATTACTCGACCTCCTCGACCTTTTACGACAGCCAGGGCTCTTCCCACACGCTGACGGTCTACTTCGTCAAGGACTCCACCGGCCCCAACAGTTGGACGCTTTATTACGGCGCCGATGGTAAGAATCCGCTGGGCGAAACCGGCCCCCTGGCGGTTCCCCCGGCCATCACGCCCAATTCCGCCACGATCACCTTCGATACCAACGGCCAGATCGTCAAAACGCTCGATCACGACGGCAATCCCGCCACGCCCAATATCTTCGATCCTATCGATATCGCGGTGAACCTGACCGCGCTGGATCCGAACAGCGGCGCTACGACTCCCTTGAACATGAGCCTGGACTTCACCGGCACCACGCAATTCGGCAGCCCGTTCAGCACCAATTCCGTGACCCAGGACGGTTTCGCCAGCGGCCGCCTGGTGGGCGTGGACGTGGGCGAGGACGGCACCATCTTTGGCCGCTACAGCAACGGCCAGTCCAAGGCGCTGGCCATGGTCGCCCTGGCCAATTTCCGCAATACCCAGGGCCTCAGCCCAATCGGCGATTCCAGTTGGGTGCAGACCGCCGCCGCCGGTGAGGCGATCATCGGCCAGCCCGGCACCTCCAGCCTGGGGCTGGTGCGCTCCGGCGCGCTGGAGCTGTCCAACGTCGAGCTGACCGAGCAACTGGTGAAGATGATCAGCGCCCAGCGCAATTTCCAGGCGAACGCGCAAGTCATCAGCACCGCCGATCAGATGACTCAGACCTTGTTGCAAATTCGCTGATGATCTGACGAATCGCCGCCATGGACCGCCTGTTGTATGTCGCGATGACCGGCGCCCAGCAAACGCTGCGGGCGCAGGCCATGGTCAGTCACAACCTGGCCAACGCCAACACCGTTGGCTTTCGCCAGGACCTGGCCGATTTTCGCAGCATGCCGGTGTTCGCCGACCAGGGCTTGCCGACCCGGGTGTACGCCATGGCCGAACGACCGGGCGTCGATTCACGGCCCGGTCGCGTCATGACCACTGGCCGCGAGCTGGATGTCGCCATCCAGGGCGAAGGCTGGATCGCGGTGCAGGCGCCCGCCGGCGGCGAAGCCTATACCCGCGCCGGCGATTTGCAGGTGGACGCCAACGGCCTGCTGACCACGGCGACGGGTCATCCGGTGCTGGGCAACGGCGGTCCCATTTCCATTCCGCCCGCCGCGAAGATCGAGATCGGCGCCGATGGCACCCTCTCCATCCGCCCGCTCGGCGAAGCGCCCGCGAATCTGGTGGAGGTTGATCGCATCAAGCTGGTCAAGCCCGCCGACGGCGCGCTTCACAAGGACGCCACCGGCCTGATGCGCGCCAGCGATGACCAGCCCATCCCGCCGGACGCCTCCGTTCGCCTGCTCGGCGGCGCGCTGGAAAGCAGCAACGTCAACCCCGCCGAGGCGCTGGTGAGCATGATCGAGTCCGCCCGCCGCTTTGAATTGCAGGTCAAGCTGATGAGCGTGGCGCAAGAGAACGCCAATTCCACCAACCAATTGCTGCGTCTGGAATAGGAGCAATTCCCCCATGACTTCCGCCCTATGGATCGCCAAGACCGGCCTGGACGCCCAACAGACGCGCATGTCGGTCATTTCCAACAACCTGGCCAACGTCAACACCACCGGTTTCAAGCGCGGTCGCGCCCAGTTCGAGGATTTGCTGTACCAGAACGTGCGTCAGACCGGCGCGCAGACCTCGCAGAATACGCAACTGCCCTCGGGGCTGATGCTGGGTACGGGAGTGCGCACGGTATCCACCGCCAAGACCTTCACCCAGGGCAATCTGGTCCAGACCAACAACGCCCTGGACCTCGCCATCAACGGCCGGGGCTTTTTTCAGATCCAGATGCCCGACGGCACCGTCGCCTACACTCGCGACGGCTCGTTCCAGATCAACGCCGAAGGCCAGGTCGTCACCTCGAACGGCTATTTGTTGCAGCCCGAAATCACCCTGCCCGCCAACGCCCAGAGCATCACCATCGGCAGCGACGGCGTGGTCAGCGCGCAGCTTCCCAACGAGGTGGAGCCCAATCAAGTCGGTACTCTGCAAACCGTCGATTTCGTCAACCCCGCCGGCTTGCAGCCGATTGGCGAGAATCTGTTCCTGGAATCGGCGGCCAGCGGCGCGCCGCAGGCGGGCAATCCCGGCACCAATGGCCTGGGTCCAATCGCGCAGGGTTCGCTGGAAACCTCCAACGTCAACGTGGTGGAAGAGCTGGTGGACATGATCGAAACCCAGCGCGCCTACGAGATGAATTCCAAGGCCATCGCCACCACCGATCAAATGCTGCAATACGTCAACAACAACCTGTAGGCCGCCGTCATGAAGAAGTTCGTCGCCCTTTTCGCCATCGCCGCGCTGTCGGGATGCAGCGGTCTGGCGCCGCAATACGAGTTCAAGCCGGTCACGCCGCAGGTCATGCCGCTGGCCGACCCGACCGACCCCGGCCCGCGCCATTCCGGCGCGATCTATCGGGCCGGCGCCGACCTGCGGCTGTTCGAGGACCGCACCGCCCGGCGGATCGGCGACACGGTCGTCATCCGGCTGGTCGAGAAAATGAACGCCACCAAATCGGCCACGACCAGCGTGGACAAGAACAGCGAGATCAAGATCCAGAATCCCACCCTGTTCGGCGTGCCCTTCAGCGCCGGTTCGCTCAGCCTGGACAATTCGGCCAGCGGCGAGCGCAAGCTCGGCGGCGAGGGCGCCAGCGATCAGAGCAACAGCCTGACCGGCGACGTGTCCGCCGTGGTGGTCGGCGTTTATCCCAACGGCAACCTGGCCATCCGCGGCGAGAAACTGCTGACGCTCAACCAGGGCGAGGAAGTGGTGCAAATCTCGGGCGTGATCCGGCCCGAGGACATCGCGACCGACAACTCGATCCCGTCCAACCGGGTGGCTGACGCCAGGATCACCTACGCCGGCAACGGCGCGCTGGCGGACGCCAATACCATCGGCTGGTTCGGCCGCTTCTTTCTCAGCCCCCTGTGGCCGTTTTGAGGAGGGCAGGTCATGTTCCGCCGCTTTTCGATGATTCTGTTGCTCGCGCTGGCGACGTCCGCCGCCTGGGCCGAGCGCATCAAGGACTTGGCCACGGTCGCCGGGGTGCGCAGTAATCAGTTGGTCGGTTACGGCCTGGTGGTCGGGCTGACCGGCACCGGCGATCAGACCACGCAAACCCCGTTCACGGTCAAGAGCCTGAAAAGCATGTTGTCCAATCTGGGGGTCACCGTTCCGCCGGAAGTCAATTTGCAACTGAAAAACGTCGCCGCCGTGTCCCTGCAAGCCGAACTGCCGCCCTTCGCCAAGCCGGGACAAACCATCGACGTGACGGTTTCCTCGATTGGCAACGCCAAGAGCCTGCGTGGCGGCAGCCTGCTGATGGCCCCGCTGAAGGGAGCCGATGGCGCGGTCTATGCAATAGCCCAGGGCAATGTGGTGGTGGGCGGGCTCGGCGCCGAGGCGGGCGGCTCCAAGATCGTCGTCAACGTGCCCAGCGCCGGACGCATTCCCAACGGCGCCACCGTGGAGCGTCAGGTGCCCGACAACTTCGGCAAGGAAGGCCCCATCGTGCTGAACCTGCGCCAGGCCGATTTCACCACCGCCGAGCGGGTCGTCGAGGCGATCAACAAAGCGTTCGGCGGCGATGTGGCGCAGGCGGTGGATGCATCGTCCGTCCAGGTGCGCGGACCGGCCGACCGCAATCAGCGGGTCAGCCTGATCGCGGTGCTGGAAAACATCGAAGTCGTGCCGGCCCAAACCGCCGCCAAGGTGGTCGTCAACTCCCGCACCGGCACGGTGGTGATCGGTCAGAACGTGAAGGTTGGTCCGGCGGCGGTTTCCCATGGCAACATGACGGTCACCATCACCGCCAATCCCAGCGTCAGCCAGCCGGCGCCGCTGTCGGGCGGCCAGACCGTGGTGGTTCCGAACGCCGATATCTCGGTCAATCAGGAAAAGAAACCGATGTTTTTGTTCGATCCGGGAGTCGCCCTGGATGATATTGTCCGGGCGGTCAACCAGGTGGGCGCTTCGCCCAGCGATCTGGTCGCCATCCTGGAAGCGCTGAAAGCGGCTGGCGCTCTCAAAGCCGAACTCATCGTCATCTGAACAGGGCCAACGTGAACTGGAAAATCGTGTCGCTGTTGATCGTTACCTTGCTGGTCGCTCTCGGGTTGCAGGCGGGCGCCATCAAGATCATGATCGATTTGGCCGGACGCTCCGACGCGCCGGTCGTGGCGGACAGCGGGAGCCGGTCCGGCAAGCCATCGCCTTCGGTGGCGGAGCCGAAGCTGCCAGCCGAGCCCCCGCCAGCGCCCGTTTCCGAGGAGCGGGTCGCGCTCGAACCCGCGCCGCCCGCGCGGGAACCGCAGCCGACGGTTTTGGTGGCCGATCCGCCACATCTGGCCGATTTGCCCACGAAACCGGACCCGGCCCCGAGCGAGGCCACGCCCGAAGTCCAGCGGCCCGCGGCGGTTACGCCGCCGAGCGCGCCGAATGCGCCGAATGCGCCGACAACGACCGCGGCCCCCGTCGAAACGGCTCCGCAATCGAATGCCGGCAACCAGACCGCCGGCGCCGTGACGCCATCCGCCGAGGCCGCGCTGGCCGAACCGGCGGCTCCGAGCGACCTGCAGGAATCGGTTTGGCTGAAAGCCCGCGACCCGAAGCATTTCACGGTGCAGGTTTACAGCGGCAAGAGTTTGAACAAGCTCAGGGAGGTCGCCGCTGAAATCGCCGCCGCCGAACCGCAGGCCTTCTTCTCGACCGGTAGTTCGGCCAGCCCCTGGTACTCCCTGATCGTGGGCGATTATCCCGACGCGGCGGCGGCACAGGCGGCGGCGGCCAAACTGACCGCCCGGTCGCCGGCGCTCAAACCCTGGGTCCGCCGCTTCGACGAGATCCAGGTCAAGATGCGCTAGGGAATCCCGCCATGGTCGCCGCGACAGACTCGGCGTTCGTCTACACGGATTTGCAAGGCTTGGCCGGTCTGCGGCGCCAGGCCCGGCAAAACTCGCCCGAGGCGGTTCGGGAAGCCGCCAAGCAGTTCGAAGCGGTGTTCGTCCAGATGATGCTGAAAAGCATGCGCACCGCCAGTCCGGGCGATGGCGGGATCATGGACAACGACCAGAGCCTGCTCTATCGCGACCTGTTCGATCAGCAGATCGCCTTGAACATGGCCCGGCAGGGCAAGCTGGGCATCGCGGATCGGCTCGTTCGACAACTGGGCGGCGACGAAGCCGGCCCGCCGCTCCGCCCGACTTCGCCTCCCCTCGTCGGCGATCCGCTGGCCACCCTGCGACAGGTGGAGAGAATCCGCGCCAGCGTGGCGATGCCGGCGGCGAGTTCGGCGACAGTTCCAGCCAACCCCGCCAAGCCCACCGCCGCCGAAGGTGCCCGCAAGCCGTATCCGGTCAGCGACGCGCCTTTCGAGCCGTCCTCGCCGGCGGCGTTCGTGCGCCGCATGTGGCCACACGCCCAGGACGCCGCCCGGCAACTGGGCGTCGCGCCGGAAGTGCTGATCGCCCAGGCCGCGCACGAAACCGCCTGGGGCAGATCGGTGCCGCGCTTCGCCGATGGCCGCAGCAGCCACAATCTGTTCGGCATCAAGGCCAACCGTGGCTGGCAGGGCGAACGAGTCGTCAATTCAACTTTTGAGTTCGTGGGCGGCGTGCCGATTCGGCAGCGCGACGGCTTCCGGGCCTATGGTTCGTATGCCGACAGTTTCAACGACTATGTCAGGTTTTTGCAGGTCAACCCCCGCTACAGGGAAGCGCTGAGCCTGGTCGGGGATGGTTCCGCCTATCTGCGCGCCCTCCAGCGGGCCGGCTATGCCACCGATCCGAACTACGCGAAGAAAATCCAGGGGCTGATGAACGGGCCGGCCTTCGATTCCGCCCTGGGGACCCTAAAGTCGGCGCTCGCCCAGCCGATAACCGATACCAGGGGATAGCCCGCTCATGCAGGACTGCGCCCGCGAAACCAGCGGCCCTGGCGGCCAGAGGAACTGACTCATGGTGGATATTCTGCGTACCGGCCTGTCGGGGCTGATCGCCTCTCAGCGCACGTTGGCCACCACCAGCCACAACATCGCCAACGCCAACACGCCCGGTTACACCCGGCAGCGGGTGGCGGTGACCAACAATCAGCCGTTTTTCGCCGGCAGCGCGGCGCGACCCATGTATGTCGGCACCGGCGTCAACGTGCAATCCATCGCGCGGGTCTACGACGATTTCGCGACCCAGCAGGTTCGCGGCCACGGCTCCAACGTCGGCCAACTGGAAACCATGGACCGATGGATCAGCCAGCTGGATGGCGTTCTCGGCGACAGCGATTCGGGCCTGGCCCCGGCGCTCAGCCAGTTTTTCGCCGCCACGCAGGATGTCGCCAACAGCCCGGCGTCGCTGCCGGCGCGTCAGGCCCTGTTCGATCAGGCCGAAACGCTGGCTGCCCGTTTTCAGGAACTGGACGGCCAGATGAACGCCATGCGCGAAGGCGTCAATCAAGGTCTGACCAACGCCGTGGGCGAGATCAACACTTTCGCGGAAGGCATCGCCAAGATCAATCAGGCCATCGTGCTGGCCCAGGGCGGCAATGGCGGCGCTCCGCCGGATTTGCTGGATCAACGGGATCAACTGGTGGCGAATCTTGCCCGGAAAGTGCCGGTCAGTACCTTGGAGCAGTCGGACGGTACCTTGACCGTGTTCGTCGGCAACGGCCAGACCCTGGTGCAGGGCTACGAGACCAACGCGCTGGAAACGGCCCGGTCCGCGTCCGATCCGCGCCAGCTGGATGTTCGGGTCGAGAAAACCGGCGCCGTCCTCACGGATTTCCTGCGCGGCGGCGAAGTGGGCGGCCTGCTGTCTTTCCAGACCCAGGTCTTGGATCCCGCCCAGAACAAGTTGGGGCTCACGGCGGCTGGCCTGGCCGACGCCTTCAACGCCCAGCACAAACTGGGGATGGATCTGGACGGCGACTTGGGTGGCGACTTTTTCGGCATCGGCACCCCGAAAGTGGTGAACAACGCCGATAACACCGGTAACGGCGTCCTGGCCGTCGCCATCGACGATATCAGTCAGGCGCAGCCCAGCGATTACGAGTTGTCCTACGGCAGTTCCGGTTACAGCTTGCGCCGGCTGTCGGACGACAGCATTGTCTACAGCGGCGCATCCTTGCCCAGCGCCCCGGTGGACGGGCTGACGATCAACATCGGCAGCGGCGTTCCGAATGCCGGCGACCGCTTTCTGATCCAGCCGACCCGGCAGATGGCTGGAAGCCTGCGGGTCGCCATCCAGGAGCCTCGGGATATCGCCGCCGCCGCGCCGATTAAAACCGCCGCCGCGCCGAGCAACGCCGGAACCGCCAAAATTTCGGCGGGTACGGTGCTGGATGCTGCAAATTCCAGCTTGCTCAGCCCGGTCACCATTCAATTCACCGGCCCGACTCAATACACGGTGAACGGCAGTGGCTCCTATACCTATACGAGCGGCGCCGACATCGATCTCAACGGCTGGCGGATTCAACTCACCGGCACGCCGGCGGCGGGCGACACCTTCCAGATCGCTGCCAACGCGGGCGGCGTCGGCGATAACCGCAACGCCCTGGCGCTGGCCGACTTGCAGACCAGGCAAACGCTGCTGAATGATACCGGCAGCTTTCAGGATGTGCAGGGTCAGATGGTCGCCGAGGTCGGCGCGCGGGGCAGCGCCACCCGCAGCAGCCTGCAAGCCCAAACGGCGTTGCTGGAACAGGCCACCCAAGTGCGCGATTCGGCGTCCGGCGTCAATCTCGACGAAGAAGCCGCCGATCTGATGAAGTACCAGCAAGCCTACGAGGCCGCCGCGAAAGTCGTCCAGGTCGGCGATTCCCTGATTCAAACCCTGCTGGACGCGGTCGGGAGATAAACATGCTGCGCATCGCCACGTCCCAGATTTATCAGCAGGGCGCCAAGGCCATGGGCGAACGGCAGGTGGCGCTGGCCAAGGTACAGCAACAAATGGCGACCGGTCAGCGCATTTTGGCCAATTCCGACGATCCGGTCGGCAGTGCGCGCCTGCGGGGATTGCATGAAGAACTTGCCGCTAACGATCAGTACCAGCGCAACATCGGTCTGGCGAACGGCCGACTGAATCTTGAGGAAACCACCCTGGGGGACGCTGGCGAACTGTTACAGCGGGCGCGGGAGCTGACTGTTCAAGCCAACAATGCGCCGCTGAACGACAGCGACCGGCGCGATATCGCCAAGGAAATTCGCCAGATCCATAGTCAGCTGTTCAATCTGGCCAATACCCGGGATGGCAACGGCGAATATCTGTTCGCCGGCTTTCAGAGCCGAACTCAACCATTTGTTTTGGATGGAAACAATCAGGCGCTCTATCAAGGCGACCAGGGCCAGCGGCTGATCAAGGCCGGACCATCCCTGGCTATTCCGGTCGGGGATTCGGGCGACGAGGTGTTCCGGGGCGCGCTGAACGGCAACGGCAGTTTCAGGGTGACGGCGGCGGCCGCCAATGCCGGCAACGGCACCATCGCGACCGGCAGTGTTATCGATCCCACCGCGTTTCGATCCCAGTTCACGCAACCTTACTACACCGTTGCTTTCCAGGTAGATAGTTCTACCACGCCCCCCACCACCACCTTCAATGTAACCGGCGCCGATGGTCAGCCGCCTTCGGGATTTACCAATCCGCAAGCCTACGTTGATGGCCAATCCATCACCTTCGCCGGCTTGCAAACCGCCATCGGCGGTACTCCCGCAAACGGCGATTCCTTCACGCTTCAGCCAGCGACCCGACAGGATTTATTCAAAACCCTGGATAATTTGGCGACCGCGCTGGAAACCGGCGGCGGCACGCCGGCGAAAGGGGCGCAACTCAATCAGGCGCTCGCCAACGGTCTGGCCGAGCTGGATCAGGGTCTCGATCACCTGGCCGGCGCGCGCGCCAGGGTCGGGGCGCGGCTGAACGCCTTGGAAGAGCAGGAGAACGCCAATGGCGATTTCGCCGTTCATCTCCAGCAAACCATTGACGATGTGGGTGGTCTCGACTATGCCGAGGCGGCGACCCGCCTGAGCCAGGAAACGTTTGTTTTGCAAGTCGCGCAGCAATCGTTCCTGCGCATCCAGAATCTCTCGCTATTCAACTACATGCGATAACGCGCCGTGCCGTCCGCATCCGAACAGCCTGTCTTTTTCGCCGCCGGTTCGCTGCGCCTGGAGGGCCGGCTGGGTTTGGCGTCCGGCCCGGACGCCGTGGTCATCACCCATCCGCATCCGCTGTACGGCGGCGATCTCGACAATCCGGTGGTGGCGGTGTTGACCACTGCCTACCGGCGACGGGGTTACAGCACGCTGCGCTTCAATTTCCGGGGAGTCGGCGCCAGCGAGGGGCGGTACGCCGCTGGCCAGGGCGAACAGGACGACGTGCGGGCGGCGGCGGCCTATCTGGCCGGGCTGGGCAAGATCGTGACCGATCTGGCCGGCTATTCCTTCGGCGCCTGGATCAACCTGCACCTGCGGCCACCGCTGGCCACGGTTCGCCGGCAACTGCTGGTGGCGCCGCCGGTGGCCTTGCTGGAATTCGACGCGGTCGCCGCGCCGTCCGAGCTGATCGTCGTCGTGGGTGATCGAGACGATTTCGCCCCGCTGGCCACGCTGCGGAAACTGTTGCCGGTCTGGCAAACCGCCGCCCGGTTGCACGTGCTGGCGGGGGCCGATCATTTCTACGGGAACGCGCTGGACCGACTGGCGGCGCGGGTCGAGGCGGCGCTGGCCGCACCTAGATCTTGATCGGAATCACGATCATCTGGATTTCCCGCAGGTGCAGACGGCGCTGCATGGCGATGGCGGTGTGGTTGTGCAGCCACGAGATCAGCCAGCTTTCGTTGTCGAAAATCAGCTTGCTGCCCAGACAAACGGCGTTGGGATAGTCCGCCACGACCTCGACCACCAGCTTTTCCAGTTCCGCCTCCACGTCGGTGCCGTAGGCGGCGCGAGAGGTGGCCGCCATGCCGTGGCTGTGGCAATAGTTGACGTAGTAGCGCAGCGAATTCTCGATCTGGTATTGCAGCGAACGCAGCGCGCCCTTGCCGCCGTAACTTTCCGCGTCCACTTCGCCGACGCTCAGGAAGATGAAATTCCTGAAATGGCCGGTGAACACCTCGTTGAGCCATTTGAGCGCGTACATGCCCAGACCGCGGTTCTTGCCGACCAGGAAGATGGCGGTCGGCCGTTCCGGGTCCAGCGGCGGTTCCGGCAGATCCTCGCCCCAGTCCGGCTTCGGCGCGTACAGCGCATCGATCATGCGTAACTGCTGGCGGACTTGCTCGTAGTGGCTCTTGATCGCCACGCACAAACCGATGATCAGACCGGTGGTCAGCAGCGTCAGCCAGCCACCCTCGGTGAATTTCTCCACCACCGTCACCACCAGGATGCCGCCGGCGACCAGAAAGCCGAGCAGCGACAGCAGCAGGCGCGGCTTCCAATTGGCCTCGTCGTAGCGGCTGCTCCACCAGTGCCGGCACAGTCCGAGCAGCGACAGCGAAAACGTGAGGAACACGTTGATGCTGTACAGCACCACCAGCACCGACACGTTGCCGTCGGTCCACAGCAGGATGCCGATGGCGCCCAGCCCCATCAGGAAGATGCCGTTCTGGGTGACCAGCCGGCCCGACAGATTGCGGAACTGGCGCGGCACCCAGGAATCCACCGCCATGTTCGCCAGCATCGAGGGTCCACCCAGGAAGCCGGTGTTGCAGGCGACGAACAGCAGTCCCGCCTCCAGCGCCAGCACCACCGCCAGCAAGGCGTGGCCGATGGCCGGGTCGAACCGCCAACTGTCGATGATGGCGCCGAAGGTGGCCGCGTTCAGGGTCTGATGGGGCAGGTACTGCACGTTCCAGAGCAGATACAGCAGAATGATGCCGCCGGCGGTGAAGCTGAGCGAGGCGGCCATGTAGAACATCGTGTACTGGCCGGTACGGACCCGCGGTTCGCTCAGCATGTTGACGTTGTTGGAGACCGCTTCCAGGCCGGTGTAGGTGCCGCCGCCCAGCGAATAGGCCCGCAGGAACAGCGATACCGCGAACACCCAACCCATCTGCTGGGTCAGTTGCTCGGTTTCCTTGATGGTGTCCGGGATCAGATGGGGCAGGCCCTCGGCGTGCGCGACGATGCCGTAGACGATCAGGAAAGCGTGGGTGAGTACGAAACCGAGGAAGATCGGCAGCAATACCCTGATCGATTCCTTCATGCCCCGCAGGTTGAGCGCCATCAGGACGACGCCCAGCGCGATTTCGGTCATCAGTTTGTAAGGCTGGGCGGCTGGCGACAGCAGGCTGAACAGCGCATCCACGCCCGCGGCGATGGAGATGGCGATGGTCAGCACGTAATCGACCAGCAGCGCCGCGCCCGAGACCAGGCCGGCGCGCGGCCCCAGCAATTGGGTGGCGACCTTGTAGCCGCCGCCGCCGGATGGGAACAGCTCGATCACCTGGTTGTAGGCCAGGGCGATGATGAACACGGTCAGGAAGGTGGCGGCGGCCAGGTACAGGCCGAGATGGGTGTATTGGCCCAGCGCCAGGAACGCCGCCTCGGGGCCGTAGCAGATGGAGGACAGGCCGTCGGCACCAAGGCTGATCCAGGCCAGGAAGGCGACCAGGGCGATGTGGTTCCGGCGGGCTTCCGGGTGGAGCGGGTCGCGGGGTTTGCCGATGACCGCTTCCTCGATTTTATCAACGAACGGCATGGTGGGGTTCTCGTCGCGTTTTTCTTGATGCCCACTTAACTATACTCCACTATCCGCCGACTGTACGCCGGCGACGGTCGCGTGCCTTTCCGGACTGGCCTGATTCGCGAGAGGGGCGAATCCTTATTGTCGAAATCCCTGCCGGACCGCCCACACCGCCGCTTCGACCCGCGAGCCCAGATCGAGCTTGCGCAGCAGGTGCTTGACATGCACTTTCACCGTGCCCTCGGTGATCTTCAACTCGCGGGCGATCAGCTTGTTGCTGTGGCCGGCGGCGATGTGCGAGAGGATTTCCCGTTCCCGCTCGGTCAGTCGGGCGCTGACCGCCGGTCTGGCCGCGGTCTCGTGGCGCAGGGCGTCGGCCAGGATCGCCGCGACCCGCTCGCCAAGCGCCATCCGGCCTTGCGCCGCCGCCCGCAGGCTGTGCAACACGTCCTCCGGCTCCATGTCCTTGAGCAGGTAGCCGTCGGCGCCGGCCCGCAGCGCCGCGACCACATCCTCCTCGCTGTCGGAAACGGTCAGAATGATCACCCGGGCGTCGTGGTCTTCGGCCTTGAGGGTCCTGAGCAGTTCCTGGCCGCTCATGCCGCGCATGTTCAGATCGAGCAGAATCAGGTCCGGCCGCAGTTGGCGGGCCAGTGCCAATCCTTGCTGGCCATCGCCAGCCTCGCCGACCAGCCGCAGGGAGTTTTCCATGGCGATGAGTTGCACGATGCCCTTGCGCATCAGGGGGTGATCGTCGATGACCAGGATGGTCTGCGCGTCGTCAGGCATATCGCGCCTCCCGCCCGAGTCCGGGCGGGGTCGTCCGACAGGCGGCGGGCATGAAGCGCAATTGCACCCGCAGGCCGCCGGCGGGCGAGGATTGCAGGTGCAGGGTGCCGCCCAGATGGTGGGCCCGTTCGCGCATGATGTTGAGACCGAAATGGTTGTCGCGCGCCGGGTTGGCTGGCAGGCCGATGCCGTCGTCGCCGATGTCGATGACCGCCTCGCCGTCGTCGAGACCATGCAGCCGAACCAGAATGCGGCTGGCGCGGGCGTGCTTCACGGCGTTGTGCAGCGCTTCGCGGACGATCTGCATGACGTGAATCTGTTCGTTGGGGCCGAGTGCGCACCGCCAGCCGGCGCAGTCCAGTTCGATGGGCAGTTGGCCGCGGTGGCTGAATTCCCGCACGACTTCGGCCAGGCTGTCTTCCAGCCGCAGATGGTCCATTTTCAAACGGAAGGCGCCGATCAGCTCGCGCAGTTGGCGATAGGCGTTGTTCAGCCCCTCGCGCAGCTCGACGACGATGCCGCGCGCCTCCGGTGCGGTTTCCACCCCGCCCAACAGCAGCTGCAGGCGGCTGATCTGGATCTTGAGATAGGACAGCGCTTGCGCGAGCGAATCGTGCAACTCGCAGGCGATGGCGTTGCGTTCTTCCAGCAACGCCAGCCGCCGCCGGTGCTCGGTCTGTTCGGTGGCCCGCAGGGCGGCGGCGATGTGACGGGCTACCGCTTCCAGTAGCGGCAGTTGCCAGGCGGCGACCGATTCCAGACCGGGATTGCGGACCATCAAAACGCCGAACCACCGCTCCTGGTCCTTGACCGGGATCGAGAAGACCTCGTTGCCGCCATCCAGCGCATGGGTGGCGCCGTCGCCCAGGCAGGCGTCGCAGTCGGGCCGGGTGCAGAATGGGGGGACGGCCGTCGAGCGCGGTCGGGCCGAGAAGACGTGGGTGGCCTGATGCGTGTCGGGATGAATCAGGCACAGCGTGACCGATCCCATGCCGGTCAGCTTTTCGATTTCCGCCATCAGCGCCCGGTAGGTCGCTTCGTCCGGCGTCGCCTCGCCGAGGGTTCTGGCCGTGTGATACAGCAGCTCCAGCGAGCGGTTGCTGATCCGCAGCGCCTGCGTTTGCTGTTCGACCCGCGCTTCGAGATCGGCGTACATCGTCGACAGATCGGCCGCCATCAGGTTGAAAGCCTGCCCCAGCACGCCCAACTCGTCGCTGCCGACGTGGCTGGCCCGCGCCGACAGATCGCCGGTCCCGACCTTGCGCGCCAGTTCCACCAGATCGCGCAACGGTGCCACCACGCTGGTATGCAGTTGGTACATCGCGGCGAAGATCAACACCAGGATCAGGAACAGGGCGATGCCCTGCGCCAGCCGCAACAGCAGAATCTTGGCCTCGGTATTCTGTTCCAACAGCTTGACGAAGGCGTCCAGCCTGGCGACGAAATCGTCGACCTGGCTCAGATAGGTGGTGGACGAAGGGTCGCCCGCCGCGGACGCTTGCAGAACCGGTTTCAGGGTGTCGCCCCAGAACGATTCGATCATTCGGAGCGTCTGGTTGCGCAGGTCGCCTTCCGCCGGCGTGATCGCGCCGGTCCGCCGCAACTCGTTCAGCCGGCGCTCGAAATCATCGATTTCGCGAACCGCTTCGGGATAGGGGCGGACCGCATGACGGTCGGGTGGCCGCAGGCGGGTGGCGATGCGGTAGGACTGCATGCGCAGCGAACCGGCCAGATTGATCGCGGTGGCGTCGCCCTTGCTGGATTCGGCGATGAACACCGAGCTGATCATGCTCAGCAGCGCCAGCAGCACGATGCCGCTCATGATCAGGCCGCTGCGAAAGATGATGGAATCGTTGCTTTCCACGGCAGGGCGCTCCCCACACGGCCACGAGTTGGACGAGTAGGAAGTTTACCCTAATCCGCAAGCCGGGGCCGCCGTGAGTTTAGACGGATAACCGCGAACGGGCGACGGCGCGTGACGGTCGCCAATTCCGGCCCGCTGCCCGATGCTGCGATAGCGCCGCGCTGGAAGCGGTCCAACGCCCGCGTCCGGCCCGTCGCCGTAATCTCACTGGAGGGTGGTCCGCAAACGGCGAACGGCCGCCAGCCATTCGCGGGCCAGCCGTTGCCGTTCCTGCCGGGGCCGCGCCTGGGCGGTCGCGATGAAATAGGCGCGCATGGCTTCGAGGGCGGCTCGGGTTTGCGCTTGGGAATCGGTAGCGGGGAGAGGATGAATCATGGTTGTTTACCTCGCCGAGAACGTGAACTGGAGACGGGTTATCCGGGACCGCGAGAGCCATTCGCGGGATTTCAGGGTTCCTTGCCCGGGCGCGCCAGAAAATCGCGGATGAACCGCCGCACTTCCCGCGAAGCCGTGGTGTCCTGCTCTTGGCAGGCTTCGATGAAGGCATCGCGCAACTCCGCCTCGATCCGAACCACCAGCTTCGCGTCGCCGTCCTTGTCGGATTTTTGTTTTTTGCTTTTGCCCATCGGGAAAAACCGATTTTGTATATACGGAGACAATACATAGTATAGATTGGTTCGCTTGTCAAACCGCTGGCTGGCGAATTTCCGTTGCCTCCCGTTCTGTCGAGGCCGTAAACTTCCGCCGCCTTGGCAAGGGTGGCGAAGGGCGCGAAGTCGTGCGCGACGCGGTTCCTGGCGACGCCACCTGGTCTACCGGGTCCAGTCGTTTCCACCGTGGCCGGTTGCCGGTCCATGGCGGGCAACGAACTTCGACTGCCGTCAGGATCGACTTCCAGAGCCAGCTTCCTCCCACATGACTGTCGCCGCGCCGCACTCGTCCGACCGGAATCCCGGCTATGCATGGGTGGCGCTGCCGCCGCTGACGGGCTTTGTCGCCCTGGTCTGGGGATTGTTGCATCATCCGTTGCCCTGGCGCGGCGGTTGGGCGTGGGCGCCCAGCCTCGGTGTGGAATTCGCCCTTCACATCGACGGGCTGTCCGCCCAGTTTCTCGTCCTGATCACCGGCATCGGCGCCCTGGTGTTCGTGTACGCCAGCGATTACCTGGCCCACGAACCGGCGCGAGGCCGGCTGTTCCTGATTCTGACCGTGTTCATGCTGGCGATGGCGGGCGCGGTCGGCGCCGACCATCTGCTGGTGCTGTTCGTGTTCTGGGAACTCACCAGCCTCACGTCTTTCCTGCTGGTGGGGTTCCACCACGACGATGAACAGGCGCGCGCCTCGGCCCGGCAGGCGCTGTTGGTGACCATGGGCGGCGGTTTGGCCCTGCTGGCGGCCATTCTCCTGCTGGCGGCCATGGCCCGGAGCTATTCGCTGCGGACCATCATCGCCCAGGGTCCCGTGCTGGTCGACGATCCACGCCTGCCCGCCGCGCTGATCCTGCTGTTCATCGGTTGCTTCACCAAATCCGCCCAGTTTCCGTTTCATTTCTGGCTGCCCAACGCCATGACCGCGCCAACGCCGGTGAGCGCCTATCTGCACTCCGCGACCATGGTGAATCTGGGCGTGTATCTGCTGGCCCGGCTGGACCCGGCTTTCAACGATTTGTTCCTGTGGGAAGCCGCGTTGCTGGGTTTCGGCACGCTTACGGCGGTATGGGGCGCGGTGCAGGCGCTCCGGGAGCGCGATCTCAAACGCATTCTGGCCTGGTCGACGGTGTCGGCTCTGGGCACCCTCACGCTGTTGATCGGTCTCTCCAATCCGGGTGCGGGCCTGGCGGTGGCGGCGTTTCTGTTCGCCCATGCGCTCTACAAGGCGCCGCTGTTTTTCGTGGCCGGCAACATCGATCATGCCACCGGCACCCGCCTGATCGACCGGCTCATGGGCTTGTGGCGGGCCATGCCCTGGACCGCGGCGGCGGCGGTGCTGGCCGGTCTGTCCATGGCCGGCCTGCCGCTGTCGTTCGGCTTCGTCGCCAAGGATTTGATTACCACCGCCAAGGCCGATGCCGACGTGCTGGCCCTGGTGGGCTACGCCACGCTGTTTGTCAATGGGGTTGCCGCGGCGGTGGCGGGCGTGGCGACCATCCGCATCTTCGGCGGTCCGCCGGAATGGCCCAAGGGACATATTCACGAGGTGTCCTGGCGGATGGCGCTGCCGCCGCTGCTGATCGCTCTGGTAGGGATCGAGTTCGAATTCCTGCCCAACATCGCCGACCCGCTGCTGGCCGAAGCGGCACTGGCGATCTCGCCCGCGCTGGGCACGGTGGACGTGGCGGCGTCCTATCAATTCGGCACGGTGCTCACCGCCACCGAGATTACCCTGCTGGTCGGGCTGGTGCTGTTCCTGCTCTGGGATCGGGTGCACGATCTGCTGCAACGGGTGTACTGGCTGGATCATCTCGGGCCGGCCGCTTGCTACGAGCGAACGCTCAACGGGGTGATCCACCTTGCGGCCTGGCAGACGCGGGCCTTGCAGCACGGGCGGCTGGCCGGTTATCTGCGCCTGAGCATCGTCGGTCTGCTGGCGTTGGCGACGGGCGCCGCCCTGGCGACGGGCATGAGCGACTTCATCGGCGCCAGCGGAGCGCTGTTCCGGGAATGGCCGGCGCAGGGCTGGGCGTGGCTGGTGGCGGTAGTGCTGATCGTCGCCGGGGCAGGGGCCAGCGTGGTCCTGCGCAATCGCATGGCGCTGCTGATGGCCAGCGGTCTGGTCGGTTACGGCAGCGCCGTGCTGTTCCTGTTCACCGGCGCGCCGGACCTGGCCTTCACCCAGTTCGCGGTGGAAACCGCGCTGGTGGTGGTGGCCGCCGCCCTGCTGCCGCGCTACGGCGTGCCGCCGGTCGTGACGGGCGAGCCGCGCGTCGGCAACGCCCTGTTGGCCCTGGCGTGCGGCGCTGGAACCTTCGCCCTGCTGCTGCAGCTGTTCGCCTTGCCCCCGGATTCGACCCTGGCCGACTGGTTCGGCGCGGCCAGCCTGCCGCAGGCTCATGGCCGTAACGTGGTCAACGTCATCATCGTCGATTTCCGCGCCCTGGACACCCTGGGAGAAATCACCGTGGTGATCTTCTCGCTCATCGCCGCGCTGCCGTTGCTCGGCGCGCTGGCCCGTCGGTCGGACCGGCCATGATGAATCCGCGCGCCCTGATCCTGGAACGGGCCACGCGCCCGCTGTATTGGCTCGTCCTGAGCGCCGCGATCTGGATTCTGCTGCGCGGCCACAACGAACCGGGCGGCGGTTTCATCGGTGGGCTGGTCGCGCTGGCCGCCACCGCCGCTTACGCCATCGTCTTCGGCGTGGCGGCGGCGCGGCGGTTGTTGCCGTGCGCGCCGTTGCCGCTGGCGGTGCTGGGTGTGCTGCTGGCCCTGGCCAGCGGCCTGCCGGCGGTCGCGCTGGGACGACCCTATCTGACCCATCTCTGGTTCGCGCTGCCGCTGGGGTTCGCCGAACCGAAGCTGTCCACGGTTCTGCTGTTCGACGCCGGCGTGTTCGGCGCGGTCTGGGGCGCGCTGGCCGGCTACGTGCTCGTCCTGTTGCGGGATGCCGAGTCCGCGCCGGTGGAGGAAACGTCGTGAGTCTGCTGCTGGCCCTGACCATCGCCTTCACCGTGACCACCGGGGTCTATCTGACTCTGTCGCGCGATCTGTTCCGTTGCATCGTGGGGTTGGCGGTGCTGGGCAGCGCGGTCAATCTGATCGTGTTCGCGGCGGGCCGCTTCGGGCCGCTGCAGCCGCCCATCGTCGCGGCGGATGCCGGGCGTCTGGCGGCCATGGCGGCCAACCCGCTGCCCCAGGCCCTGGTGCTGACGGCCATCGTGATCGGTTTTGCCCTGCTGTGCTTCGCCCTGGCGCTGGGCGCGCGGCTTCGGACCCAGGGCGGCGGCGATACCGATCACCTGCGCCAGGCCGAACCGCCGCCGCGCGATCCCGTAAAGCCGCCGGTGCTGGACTGACCGATGCTGGCGCTCTGCCCGCTGCTGACCCCTCTGGTCACCGCCCTGCTGACGGCGCTGTTGTATCGCCGTGAAAACGCGCGGCGGACAGTCAGCCTGGTCGGCGCGCTGCTGTTTCTGCTGGGCGCCGTCGCGCTCGTGGTCGAGGTGGACCGGGTGGACCGAATCGCGGTGGCGCTGGGCGGTTGGCCGCTGCCTTATGCCATCGAGTTCGCCGCCGACCGCCTGAGCGCGCTCATGGTCCTGATCACCGCCGTGCTGGGCGTGGCCGTGTTGCTGTACCAGGCCGGCGCTGCCGATCCCGCGCCCGAAACCCCGATCCTGCATCCCCTGATCCACGGTCTGCTGGCGGCGGTGGGCGCGGCCTTCGTCACGGCGGATCTGTTCAACCTGTACGTCTGGTTCGAGCTGATGCTGATCGCCGCCCTGGGGTTGCTCGCCCACGGCGGCGAACCGCGCCAGTTGGACGCCGCCTTCAAGTATCTGGCGCTGAATCTGGTGGGCACCCTGCTGTTTCTGGCGGCGGTCGGGCTCATTTACGGCGCCACCGGCCAGCTCAACTTCAGCGCCCTGACCCAAGCCGCCCAGCGACCGGAGCTGGCGGCGGCCTTGCCGGTTTACGTGGCGTTGCTGGCGCTGGCTTTTCTGCTCAAGGCCGGCGCGTTTCCGCTGTTCGCCTGGTTGCCGGCCAGCTACCACACCCTGCCGGCGCCGGTGCTGGCCCTGATGGGCGGATTGCTGACCAAGGTCGGAATTTACGCCCTGCTGCGCGTGCTGGGGCAGGTGTTCGGCGCTTCGCCGCCGCTGTTTTACGAATCATTGGGCTGGATCGCATTGCTGACCATGGTCACCGGCGTGCTGGGGGCGGCCTACCACTGGGATTTGCGCCGCATCCTGGCCTTCCACATCGTCAGTCAGATCGGCTACCTGTTGCTGGGCGTCGCGCTGGCCAGCCCGGCGGGGACGGCGGGCACCCTGTTCTTCACCCTGCACAACATTCTGGCCAAGGCCAACCTGTTTCTGATCGCCGGCCTGATCCAGGTATTGGCCGGCCATTACGATCTGCGCCGGATCGGCGGCCTCTATCGGGCGCGGCCCGGACTCGCCGTCCTGTTTCTGATCGCCGCGTTCTCCCTGGTGGGCGCGCCGCCGTCGTCCGGGTTCTGGGGCAAGTTGCTGCTGGTGCGGGAGACCTTCGCTCAGGAACGCTATGTCTGGGGTGGCGTCGCGCTGGCGGTGAGCCTGCTGACGCTGTATTCCATGGCCAAAATCTGGCTGGAGGCGTTCTGGAAACCTCATCCCGGAAATCGGGACCTCGCTCCGGTCGCGGGGCTGGCGCCCGCCTGGCTGGCGGTGCTGCTGCTGGCGTTCCTCACCCTGGCCATGGGCCTGATGCCGGAACCTCTGGTCCGCTATGTCGAGTCCGCCGCCGCTGCCCTGGAGAGGACGGCGCCATGAGCAAGCTCCGCGCGTTCGCGCTGTTGGTGCTGTGGTTTCTGATCGAGGCGGCGCTGTCCGGCCTGACCACGGCCCGGCTGATTCTGGTCGGGGGACGGGAGTTGCAACCGGGATTCGCGCGTATGGGCTACGCTGGATTGAGCGAGACGGGCGCCGTCGTGTTGGGCGTATTGGTGACCCTGACGCCCGGTACCACGACGGTGGACATCGACCCGGTACGCCGGGAACTCCTGTTGCACTTGCTGGACGCCACCCAGGCCGAGGACGCCATCGCGGCTATCCGGCGGGCGTTCGAGCCGCAGGTGCGCGTCCTGTTCGGGGAAAAACGATGACTCCGCTGTATGGGTGCGTGCTGCTGGCCGGATTGGCCGCCCTGCTGGGTTGCTACCGCTTGCTGCGAGGTCCCGGCCAGGCCGACCGGGTGGTGGCGCTGGACGTACTGTTCGCCGTGGCGGTGATGCTCTGCGTCTGCGCCGCCTTGATCACCGGGCGCACGGCGTTTCTGGACATCGCCCTGGGGCTGGCGCTGACGGGCTTCGTCGGCACCCTGGCCTGGGCGCGCCTGATCGACCGGCGCCATGCCCGCGCACGGAGGGAGGAATGAAGACGCTGGGTCTCGCCTTGTGCCTGTTGGGCGCCGTTCTTCTGCTGATCGCCGCCTGGGGGGTGGTGCGTTTGCCGGATGCGCTGTCCCGCCAGCACGCCGCCACCAAGGCCGGCACCCTGGCGCTGACCGTGTTCGCCGTGGGCGCTGGATCGCTGATGCCCGAGTGGGCCTGGATCGGGCGGCTGCTCGTGCTGGTGGCGCTGCTGCTGTTGACGCTGCCGCTCGCTTCCCATGCCCTGGCGCGGGCGGCGGTGCGTGAAATGGAGACGGCGAGTGGTGAAAACGCGGCTGGGCATTGATGCGGTGTTCAAGCCTGGGTCCGGGGCCGGTGCGCTCTGGAGCGGGCCATGGCGGCGGATGGCGATTTCCTCGCCGCCGCCACCGGGCGGGCGGTGCGCGCCTTTCCGGCGGGCCGCCACGGGGTCGGGGCGCTTTCGCCGCGCCCTCCGACCGTCACTCAATTCATTGGGAAACAAAAAATATGTGGCTACTCGTTTTATTGGTGTTTTCCATCGTCTTCATCGTGCTCGCCACCACCAGGCTGAAGCTGCACCCGTTCCTGGCGTTGCTGATCACCGCTTTCGGTTTTGGCATCTTGTCCGGGATGCCGTTGCCGGAGGTGGTGAAATCGGTCAACGAGGGATTTGGCGGCACCATCGGTTATATCGGCATCGTGATTCTGGCCGGTTCGATCATCGGCACGTTTCTGGAGAAATCCGGCGGCGCCTACCGGCTGGCGACCGGCACGCTCAAGCTGACCGGCGAGAAAAACGTGCCGCTGGCGATGGGTTGCGTCGGCTACGTCGTCTCCATCCCGGTGTTCTGCGATTCCGGTTTCGTGTTGCTGGCGCCGCTGATGAAGGCGCTGGCGCGCAAGGCCGGCATCACTCTGGCGGCCAGCGCCATCGCCCTGAGTCTGGGGCTGTACGCTACCCATACCATGGTGCCGCCCACGCCGGGACCGGTGGCGGCGGCGGGCATCATCGGCGCCGATCTGGGGCTGACGATCCTGTGGGGGCTGTTGGTTGCCCTGTTCGCGCTGGCCGCCGGCTGGCTGTTCGCCACCCGGGTGGCCGCGCGGGTTCACATCGCCGCCGATGGGGACGGCGGACCGGAACCCTCGCTGACGGACAGTCCCTCGGTGATCAAGTCGCTGCTGCCCATCGTGTTGCCCATCGTGCTGATCGTGCTGCGTTCCATCGCCGAATTGCCCGACAAACCGCTGGGCGCGGGTCCCGCCGTCGCGTTGCTGGGTTTTCTGGGGCAGCCGGTGGTGGCGTTGCTGATCGGCGTGGCGCTGGCGGTGTTGCTGCCCAGGAAGCTGGATCGAGCGATGCTGTCCAGCAGCGGCTGGGTCGGCGAAGCCATCGTGGCGGCGGCCACCATCATCATCATCACCGGCGCGGGCGGCGCGTTCGGCAAGGTGCTGCAGAATTCCGGCATCGCCAAGATCATCGGCGACAACCTGACGGGCAGTCCGCTGGGCATCCTGCTGCCGTTCGTGATCGCCGCCGGCATCAAGACCGCGCAGGGTTCGTCCACGGTGGCGATCATCACCACCGCCAGTCTGGTGGCGCCGCTGCTGGCGTCGCTGGGGCTGGACGGCGACACCGCCAGGGCGCTGGTGGTGGTGGCCATCGGCGCGGGGAGCATGGTGGTTTCGCACGCCAACGACAGCTTCTTCTGGGTGGTGACCCAATTCTCCAACATGGACGTGCAAACCGGCTACCGGCTGCAAACCGTGGGTACGCTGGTGCAGGGCGTGGCGGCGGCGGTCACGGTTTACGTGCTCAGCCTCATCGTGCTCTGAGCCTGCGTAAGTTAGGTGTAGGGTGGGCATTGCCCACCCTGCCCCTACTTACGCAGGTGGGCAATGCCCACCCTGCATATGGCTGTGCTGCGCAGGTCCTGATTATAAAACCCCAAATCGCCGCCCGCGGCCCGGCGGGGCGCACCTCCAGGCGGAAAAAAGCCGCGCTCCGTTCGGGCGCGGCAAGGTTGGGCCTACCACAACTTCATGTCTCATTTTTCATCAATTAAGTGACATTATATCCTATAAAAAATACTAATTCAATAGACTACACGATAAACTATACAAATAAGCCTATAATGTATTTATTTTAATATATTCAGCTTGGTCCTGCTGCGTCAGCCTTCCGGCATGAGTAGGCCCAATCGCTCCAGAATTCCATCGCACTCGTCCAGGCTGGCGAAACCGATTTCGATACGGCCACGGCCACGGGCGACGTCGTAACGCAGCCGGACCGGCGCGGCCAGCCGTTCCCGCAATCGTTCCTCCAGTCGAACCAGATCCGGATCGCGCGGCACGGGCCGGCGGGACAAGGGGGTGACCGCCAGCAGCGCCCGGCGGCGTTCCAACTCGCGCACGCTCCAGCCGGCGCCCGCCGCCTGTTCCGCCAGCCGAATCTGCGTCGCGCGCGGCAGACCCAGCAGCGTTTTGCCGTGGCCCGCTTCCAGTTGCCCGTTTTCGATGAGGTTCTGCACCGCCGGCTCCAGGCTCAGCAAGCCCAACGCCTTGCTGATCGCCGGCTGCGAGAGGCCCAGCAGTTCCGCCAGCTGCTCCTGGGTCAGCCCGAATTCCTCGCGCAGCCGCCGCAGCGCCCGTCCTTCCTCGATGGGGTTCAGCTCGCGGCGCAACAGATTTTCCACCAACGCGATGGCGGCGGCGGTGCGGTCGTCCGCTTCCCGGATCACCGCCGGCACGGTGGTCAGGCCGGCCTGTCGCGCCGCCCGCCAGCGCATGTGTCCGGCCAGAATTTCGTAGCTGCCGTCCGCCAGCGGTCTGACCACCAGCGGTTCGATCACGCCAAACTGGCGGATGCTGTGTTCCAGTTCGGCCAGATACGCCTCGTCGGTCCGTTGCCGCGGCTGGTAGCGGCCCGCGACGAGCCGGTCGAGTTCCAGTAGCCGGGTGGCGCTCTCGTCGCCGTCGCTCGGCAGCAGGCTGCCGTCGAAGCTGTGACCGCCGGCGCCGATCCAGTCGCCCAGACTCTTCAACGACTTGCGACGACTCATACCACCACCCTCGTCCGGTCGACCTCGGCGGCCTCGATGTCGCTGAGGATTTCCTGCTGCCAGAGCTGGCGTACTCCCAGCAGAATTTCGTTGTTGACCCCGTCCAGCATCATGATCGCCCGATTGTAGGTGTCGCGGGAACCGCGCGGCTGATCGATTTCGTAGATGCTGACCTGGTCGCTGGCGGATTTCTGCAACTCCTTGGTCAGGCCCATGCGGTTGCTGAGCAGCAATTCGCCATAAGCCCCGTTGATGACGGCGATGTTATTGAGAGTCTCGGTGCTGGCGTCCACCTTGGTCAGCAGGATGCTGAGCCGCTGCACGTTGATCTCCCGCTCGTACAGCGCGCAAAGCTGCTCCAGGATGCGGAAGTACTGCACGCTGGAGGAAATGTCGTACATGTGCGGGACGATGGGCATGACGATCAGGTTGGCGGCGGCGATGGCGTTCAGCGACAGCATGCCCAGCGACGGCGGGGTGTCCACCACGATGAGGTCGTAGCGGTCCTCGATTTCCTTCAGCGCCCGATGCAGCCGCACCGGCGGCGGCCCCAGGATTTCGTTTTGACGCTCTTCCGGTTGCGACAGCCGCCAGTCGGAGTATTGCAGGGCCAGCCGCGCCGGAATCAGGTCCAGATTTTCCCAGTGCGTAGATCTGACCGCCTGGGCGATCAGCGACGCAGCCTCGGTCAATGCCGAGAACAGGTCGTCGCCGTCGCCGAGATCGAGGTCGGGGATGAAGCCGAACGCGCCGGTGACGGTGGCCTGTGGATCGGCGTCGACCAGCAGGACCCGGTAACCTTCGCGCGCCAGATATTGGGCGAAATGCAGCGACATGGTGGTTTTCGCCACCCCGCCCTTGAGGTTCGAGAACACCACCCGCACGCAGCGGGCGCCGACAGGTCGGCCCGGTCGCTTGCCGATGGCCACGCGAATGCGGTTGACTTCGTTGTAGTTGTACACCCGCCGCTGGATCGAGCCCGCCTCCACCAGTCGCGGCTCGGGCAGGTCGCCGCGCGTTTCCAGATTGCGGATGTGATTGGCGGTGCAACCGGCCAGTTGCGCCGCCCGTTCGATGCCGAACTCGGGCAGGGTCTTGACGGTGTGCCGCGCCTCCAGCGCGTCGAGCAGACGCTGCTGCATCTGACCGCCGCGTTCCGCCGCGTTGCGGCACAGGGTCCGAAAATTGAATCGCATCGCTTGCATGGGTCCGGCTCCGACGGAAAGTTGATCCGTTGCTGACTTTATCGCATTCAAGCCAAATTCAGGCTTACTATTCTTATAGCTCATAATCAGGCCGGGAATGGCCTTTCGGATTGTTTCGCGCCAAATCCGGCTGGACGAGACAGGGATTTATCTCCAGCCGATATTCAGCTAACGTTAACAAGACATTTCACAACATGGCCGCCAGTTGACCACGGCGCAGTCCGGTGGCCGGCGAAAATATCGGCAACAAAGAAGGCTCAAGGGCCTGGAGGTTGAAATGATGAAACTGACGAAACTGACGAAAACGGTCATGGCGGTGGGTGCGCTGGTGCTGATCGGTCAGGCGCCGTTGGCGACCGCCGAGATCACCCAGCCCGAGAAAGGCGTCAGGTGCGACTCGGAAAAGCAGGCTTGTCGCGACCGGGATGGTCTGAGCGTGGAGCTGACCCGCAAGTATTACGGTGATCGGGCTGCCCAGCGGGTGCAACGGCATCTGCAAGGCGGCGGTGGCGGCCAGGCGGGCGGTGGCGGTGGCGGCCAGGCGGGCGGCGGCGGTGGCCGGCCAAATAGCGGTGGCCAGGGTGGTGGCCGGCCAAATAGCGGTGGCCAGGCGGGCGGCGGTGGCGCGCAAGGCGACGCCTTTTCACCAGCGGCCGGGGTGACATGTGTCCGCTCGGCGCAGGTCTGCTACTCCGCCGGCATGCCGCATCCGTTCTATACCGCCAAATACTTCGGTCCGGGCGCCGCGAGTCGCATCAGCCAGTAACGCCGTGCGGGAATACTCCTCTCTCGCCGGGAGAGGAGTTGGGGATGAAAAGCGGTAGTACCCCGCTGGTTGGTGGCGATTCGCCGGTCGGCGGATGCGAAAACGAGGGGAGCGATCCATGGGCGGCTGGGGCTGTCCGCACGAATTCAACGGCGTCTGCCAGCATGTCAAGGAACGGGCCTGCGATCCGGGCATGAAGGGCTGCGTGCTGGCGGGTCGCTTCCGTTTCAGCAACGAGGCAAAAAACCGGCCGCCGCGCCCGGCGCGACGCGG
>JRYG01000289.1_pt1 | contig 31919 bp, 34 predicted proteins | sample 235341 | NCBI WGS metagenome assembly JRYG01 (sample SAMN03074218, study PRJNA261478) | activated sludge metagenome | biome: Wastewater Treatment Plant; feature: Wastewater; material: Activated sludge; isolation source: activated biomass of a wastewater treatment plant treating hydrocarbon... ...
TTACATATGTCGCTATGTTTAATTCTGGGGCTACTGGCGCTTCTACTCGGTAGCCTGCGCAAGCGCGACAGCGCGCCGGTGTCCCGGAGCTGAGAGCGCGCGCCTCTCGCCAGGAACGCAGTTATGCCGCGGCGCGCTGCTTCTCGCCGCGCTCGCCATCAGGGGCGGGTGCCGTGCCTAGCGTGAAATAGAACGTCGCCCCTTCGCCGGGAACGCCTTCGGCCCAGACTTGTCCGCCATGGCGATGGATGATCCGCTGCACCGTCGCCAGTCCGATCCCGGAGCCGGCGAAATCCCGATCGGTGTGCAGGCGTTGGAAGGCGCCGAAGAGCTTGCCGACGTAGCGCATGTCGAAGCCGGCGCCGTTGTCCCGGACGAAGTAGGCCCGCCGTTCGTTCTGCTGTGCAGTTCCGAGTTCGATGCGCGCGGCCGCACTTTTCGAGGTGAATTTCCAGGCGTTGCCGAGCAGATTGTCGAGGGCAACGCGCAAAAGCGAGGGATCACCCTGGACGAGCAGGCCGGATGCGATGGTTACGTCCACCTGCCGCGCCTGATCGCGCTCACGCAAATCGGCGACGATGTGCCGCGCCATTTCGGACAGATCCACGTTGCGCCAGACCATTTCGCGCCGGCTCAGGCGCGACAGCTCCAGCAGGTCGTCGATCAGCTCGCCCATGCGCTGGACCGCCCGGCGCACGCGGCTGAGCAGTTCTCTGGCTTGGTCATCGAGCGCCGCGCCATGCTCGCCGGCAAGGATCGCGCTGTAGCCGTCGATGGCGCGCAGCGGCGCACGCAAGTCATGGGACACGGAATAACTGAAGGACTCCAGCTCCCTGTTCGCCGCCGCCAGCTCCGCAGTCCTTTCGCTCACTCGTTTTTCCAGCAGGACATTGATCTGGTTGATCTGCTCCTCGGCGCGCTTGCGCGTGGAAATGTCCAGGCCATTGCCGACCACGCAGGGTTCGCCGTCGAGCGACACCTTGCGACCGATCAGGTAGAACGGCAATTCCTTGCCGCCGCGGGTGCGCAGCGACGCCTCGATTTCGGCCTCTCCGCCCGAGAACGCCTCGGATATGCGGCGCGCGACCATCTTCTTGTCCTTGGCCGAGATGAAATCGAGCACGCGCATTTGCGCGATCTCGGCGCCCGTGTAGCCCGACGCCTGCTCGGCGCGAGAGTTCCAGTAGCGCAGCCGGCCGCGCTCGTCGAAAACGAAGAACACCGTCGGCAGGCTCTCAATCAGCGCACGGAAGCGGGCCTCGCTATCGCGTAGGGCGCGCTCGGCGCGCTTGCGCTCGGTGATGTCGAGGATGCTGCCGCGGATGAGGCGACGGTCGCCTACCGGGAAACGCAGCAGCTTGACCTCGCACAGAACATCCGTTCCGTTCGCGTCCCGATGCAGCCACTCGAACGTCGGCACTTCGCCAGCCAACGCGGCCTCGATCCACTTGGTACCCGACTCCGAGGAGCTCGTGCCGTCCGGTTGCACGGGCGGACTGAGCGCGATCGGGTCGGTCTTCAGCAGCACGTCGCGGGGCAGGCCGAACAGCGACTCGGCGTTTGGGTTCGCGTCGACGAAGCGCCCTTCGTCGGCGTCGAACACGACGATGGCATCGGGCGCGTGCTCGACCAGGGCGCGGAAGGTGCGCTCGCTGCGGGCGAGATTATCCTGGGCTTGCCGGCGTTTGCCTTGCTCGATGACCAGCGCCACCAGATTGGCGACGGCGATGGCAAAAAACTGCTGCTCCGGTGTCCATGACAAGGGCGCTCCCACGTGTTCAAGACACAGGACGCCGGCCAGTTCACCTTCGACATGGATGGGAACATCAAGCATGGAGGCGATGCGGTTCGGCATCAGGTACGTTTCGGAGAACTCCGCGGTTGCCGGATGCGAGTGAGCATCGTCGGCGACTACCGCCTCCTCTTGCGCCAGCGCGCGAAAGTAGTGCGGGAACTGCTCGGTATGCAACTCGGCACCCGCGCTGTGCTCGGCGGACGTCGCCTGGTAAAGGTCCAGAGACCGGATTGCGCTACGCTGGTCGTCGAACAACCAGACGCTCGATCGCTCCACACCTACGGTGCGCGCCGACACCTCCGTCAGATAGCGAATCGACTTTCCTGCGTCGTCGCCGGCAAGCAGGCCGCTGCGTACAAGGTCGATGAGGGCGCTCTGCTGGCTCTGGAGATGATCGCGGCTGAGTCGCAGGGCTTCTTCGGCCCGATGGCGATCGCTAACATCGTTGATCAGCATCAGCGTGGCTCGACGACCTTCGAACGTTACTTCCTGGACCGCGGTCTCGACATGCATCGGGTGTCCATCGCGGTGGCGATGGATGGCCGGCGTGCCCTTGCTCGGCGCGCTACCGCCGGCTGCCGCGGATGGGCCGAGCAGCGGAAGCAAGCCATCTCGGGCTGCGACGTCGGTCAGTGACATCGCCATGAACTGCGCGCGGCTGAAGCCGTAGTGCTCCAAGGCCGCCTCATTGACCGCCAGGAACCGAAGCTGCTCGGGGTCGACAATCCACATGGGATGAGGACTGGCCTCGAACAGGCGACGGTATTCCTCTAACCCCGACCGGGCCGCCGCGTCGGAGACACTGATTCTTTGCATCGCCCTGCGCACCAGCACGTAGAGGAGCAGGGCGGTAACGCCGACGAACAGCCAGCCTTTGAGCGTCTGCAGCAGGATGAGCCGGTCCGGATCCTGGGTTATCAGCGCAGCCACTTGGTCGGAACCCAGTATCCACACCGACGCGAAGCAGGCGTAAAGCAGAGCGGCGCGGGCAGCGCTATTGGCCGGCGCGGGGCCGGCGGAGAAATCGGGATCTTCCGTTTGCATGTTGCTGCGCTCTCGTCGGTGTGCCTGTAAGGCCGTCGGCGCCGCATTGGCCGCGGCTGCAGTATATCCCACCCATGCGGCGGCTCAGGCGCTGCGCTGGATGCGTCGCGGGGCGCTTCTCCCGCGTGGCGGGTTGGGCTCGCCGGCCACAGTTGGCCGCTGAAAGAGTTGACGCAAATCAAATAACTTTTTCTCCTTGCCGATAGGCTGTCCCCGGCATGGCGTGACCGCAATGCAGCGCCGGGCAACGGAGCTGTGCCGTGCAAGGATGTATCGGGCGGCGGCGTCTTGGCGCTCGCCCGCGTAACTGTCGAAATCATTCGAGCGGAGGCATGCGCAGACCTTCGCCACTGTGGCAGCGGAGGAGGAAAGGTGGGAGAACGACCACGGCGAAGCGGGAAGCCGAACCATTTCCGCATCGAGCTGCCGCGCGGTGCATTCCGTCAGCGCACCAAGCCGTCACCCCTTCCGGAGCCCAAGCTGGGTGAAAGCGAACTCGTCACGCGCATGCGCCGTTTCGAGCTCTTCCGGCGCGTTCCCACCGACGAGATGCTGGCAATGGCGCAGACGTCCAACGTCCGCGTGTTTCGTGCTGGCGAATATCTCTGGCGACACAACCAAAAGGCGACGCACGCCGCATTCCTCGACTCCGGCTTCGTCAAGCTTGCCCGGCCGGCCCAGGAAGGCATTCCGGCCACCTATGCCCTGTTCGGCCCCGGCGACTCCATCGGCATCCTGGCGATCTGGGCCGGCATGCGCTACCCGACCGATGCCGTGGCGCTCAACGACGGGCTGACCGTGATCTACGTCGATACGCGCACGATCCAGCATCTATCGGAGAAAAGCCTGCAGCTGGCCGCCGCCATCCGCGACGAGCTCACGCAATTCACGGCCGCCTTCATCACCAAGATTGAAATCATCAGTGCCGGCGGCGTGCCCGAGCGCCTCGCTGCCCTGATGCTCTACCTCATCGAACGCTACGGTGTGGACAAGCACGGCGTTTGCTCCCGCGTGCCGTTTTCGATCACCCGTGACGAGCTGGGCAAGGTCGTCGGCGCACGGCTGGAAACGGTCGTGCGAGTGCTCGGCCATTGGAAACGGGCCGGTTGGCTCGATACGCGCGCCGACGGCTACCACGTTCTGCGCATGGACAAGTTGCGCGAGATGCTTGCGCAGCCGGCTCGCGGCGACGGCGACGGCGCGGTAGCGCACGCCAATCGCGGGATCTGACGGCATCCGCGCCGGATCGCTCGCTGGCGAGGACGTGACCGGCGCCGTTCTTGCCTTGTCTGGCGTTCGAACCTAGAATCCGCCGCATGTTTGCCTTGCCGGCCCGAGCACTCGATCCGGATACGCCAGATCACCATGAGTGAGGTTTTCGACAGCCACGCCGCCACCGATGTCTACTTCATGCGCGAGGCGCTCGTGCTTGCCATGGAGGCGGGCGCGCTGGGTGAGGTGCCCGTCGGTGCGGTGGTAGTGAAGGACGGCCGCATTGTCGGCCGCGGCTTCAACCGGCCGATCTCCGCGCGCGACCCAAGCGCGCATGCGGAAGTCATGGCGCTGCGCGACGCGGCGCACAATATCGGCAACTACCGCCTGGTGGACTGCGACCTGTACGTGACCCTGGAGCCGTGCCCGATGTGCGTCGGCGCGATCTTCCATGCCCGGATCTGCCGCCTGATTTTCGGTGCCCGTGACCCGAAGACCGGCGCCTGCGGCAGCGTCATCGACCTGTTTGCCGAGCAGCGCCTCAATCACCACTGCAGCGCCGTCGGCGGCGTTCTGGCCGAAGAATGCGGCGCGCTATTGTCATCGTTCTTCGCGGCGCGGCGAACGCGGACAGAAGTAGCGTGAGCGCACAAGATTGACCGCCGGTTTCATGCGCGGCGCTCAGCGGGGCGCCGGAGTTCTCTGATCGTCCCGCGACGCATTCCATGGCGGAAATCCGTATCTGTATCCCGACCCAGACGCTGGAGCTGTTCGGCGACGATGGCGCGCCACTGCGCTGCTTTTCCGTCTCCACGGCGACGAACGGCGCCGGCGAGAAGCGCGGCAGCCACTGCACGCCACGCGGGAGACACTACATCCGGGCCAAGGTCGGCGCTGGGGCGGCATTCAACACGGTGTTCGTGCGCCGGCGGCCGACGGGCGAGATGTGGTCACCGGAGCTGGCTGCAAGGCATCGCGGGCGCGACTGGATTCTCACCCGCATCCTGTGGCTGTGCGGCTGCGAGCCGGGCGTCAATCGCCTCGGCGACGTCGACACGTTCCGTCGCTACATCTACATCCACGGCTCTCCGGACAACGCGCCCATGGGTGTACCGGGTTCGATCGGCTGCATCCGCATGCGCAATGCCGACATCGTCGATCTGTTCGATCTCGTGCCCGCCGGAACGGCGGTGGTCATTTCGGAATGACGGCCGACACGCGCGGGTCCGTCGCCTTTTTCGTCGTCGTTTCCGACTGGAACGATGCGGCGGAACGCGCTCGGTTGATCCGCGAGCGCGTGTTCATCGAGGAGCAAGGCGTGCCGCGCGAGCTGGAATGGGACGAACACGACGAAGTCGCGCGCCACGCTCTGGCGTTCGCTGAACACGGACGCGTCGTGGGTACCGGGCGGCTGCTGGCCGACGGCCATGTCGGACGCATGGCCGTGCTACGTCGCTGGCGCGGCTGTGGCATCGGCACCGCCATCCTCCGGGCGCTCGTCGCCGAGGCAACCCACCTCGGCATGGCGCAGCTCGTGCTGCATGCGCAGACGCATGCCGTCGGGTTCTACGCGCGCTTCGGATTCCTCAGCGAGGGCGAGGAGTTCATGGAGGCCGGCATCCCCCACGTTAAGATGCGGCGGCCGCTGGCGGCAGGGTAAAGCCGGAGCAGGCGCGATGCGTGGGCTCGGCTGCGGGAGAAAACGTCACTTCCTCGAATTGCAGGGCGCCGGAGCGCCCAACGAGAATCACGGTGGAGGACCGCGTGCCATAGTCCGGCGCGCGAATGAAGGCCGCCGACAGCAGCCGCTCCCATTCCAGGCTGACGCCGGTACGCGGCAGCTCATCGTCGCGGGCGCGGCTTTCGTCGCGCAGCAACTCCAGCAGCGGCCTGTCGTCGGGGAGTGCCCTCAGCGCCCGGGCCAGCGCCGACTTGCCGCGGGCAACCTTAGGCCACGGCGTGTCGAGCAGATGGTTCGACAGTCCGTAGATGCCGGGTGACAGTCGCCGTGCGCCGTCTTCGCAGTTGGAGAAATAGAACAGGGCACCCGACTGATCAATGTTACCGAAGACCAGGTTGAAGCCGTTGTAGCCGGGCCCGGCCCGATGCAGGTGATCCAGGTACTCTTCGGCAGAGAAGGTTCCGCCGAGAAACTCGCTCACCAGCTGGCCGCGGGAGGGAGTGCCGGATCTGTTGCGAGCCGGGTCGCGGTAGTTGGTCAGCGCGGCGAAGCGTCCGCTTCGGGTGACACCGAGCCAGGTGCCGCCTGCCTCCAGGTCACGGCCGGCAAGAACGCCGGACGGATCGTCCCAGAACACCGCTGGCGCAGTGGGACGCTTGAAGAATTCGTCGCGGTTCGCGGCCACGACGAATGGGTAGTCGGGGTGCGCCTGCCAGGCAAGCAGGATTAGGCACACGGTCTGCGGCCGATCAGACGGCGCGAAAGCGCTCGATGTGGCGCGCGCTTCCGGGCACCAGGAACTCGTGCAAGCCGTGGCGCTGAGCGTGGCTGCCGAGTTCGACCTCGAACTGGCGTGCGTCGCTAACCCCTTCGTAGATTTCCATCCAGGTGTAGGGATCGTCCACCCTTCTGCGAAAGCGCCCGTGAATGCCGGTGGCGGCTTGCAGCGATGCTTGCATAGTCATCAGGGCCGCCGCCAGCGTATCGCTGCACTCGTTGCGAATGCGGTAGTAGATGAAGTAATCAACTCGCACGACGGCGCTAGCTCACGGCGTAGGGCAGCGAGCGCAGCTCGATGTGCGGCCCGTCCGGCGCGCCGAGTCGAATGTCGCTGCCTTCGGCGGCTGCGGTCAGCAGCACCGCGAGCAGGTCGAATCCGCCGCCCGGTGCCGCGGCAGCGCTGACCACCATGCCGCAGGACTGCTCGGGCAGGTCCGCGCTAAACACCGGGGTGCCGGCCGTGGGGGCGTCTCTGCTGCTCAGGTGGCCGAGATACATGCGACGCTTGATCTTGCCCAGGTACTGGCTGCGGGCGACGACTTCCTGACCGGGATAACAGCCCTTGCCGAAGCTCAGTCCGCCGATGAGCTCAAAGTTGGTCATCTGGGGCACGAACTCGTCCTGGGTAGGGGCGGTGATCAGCGGCACTCCTGCTGCGGTTTCGATCCAGCGCCAGACGTCGGTGCCGGCGCGGCGGGCAACGGTGGCCAGTCCCTGCCACACGTCGGCCGCGGCGGCGGGATTGAGTGCCAGGCTATACCGCTGCACAGTGAGGCGAATGACCGCTCCTCCAGTGAAGCGCGTGACGGCGAACTCCGCCTCGGGCGCGCTCGCCCCGACAGCGGCAAGCGCTGCTGCCGCGTCCTTGCCGGCCAAGCCGAGCAGCACCACATCATCGCTGGCGTCGGCCAGCTTGACCTTGGAGCGCAAGACATACAGCCCGAGCTTCTTCAGGATGGCAGCATGCAGATCCCGGGACAGGGACAGCAGATATTCGCCCGCGTCGCGCCAGACCAGGAAGCTCGCCAGCATGCGCCCCTTGGCGGTGCAGAAGCTGTTGTACTGGGCCGCGTCCGGGCGCAGTTTGTGCACGTCGTTGGTGGTCAGGTTATGGAGGAAATCGCCGGCGTCCGGCCCGCTGACGCGAATCGCACCGAGGTGCAGCAGTGGCACCACCACGGTGGCATCCCGGGCCGCCGCCAGTTCCTCGGCACGGTCGCCGAAGTCTGATAACTCGTCGGCCGCAAATCGGGCGCCATCCTGTTCGAGCCGGGTCCGCCATTGCCTGTTCATGCGTCGTTCCGAGGGGTAAAGAGGGATTCGGTTATTATATCGCCACGGCACCCCAAAACCGCTTCCGCCACCTTCGCCCTTTCCCGCATCTTCATGATCCGCTTACTGAAGTGGTTGCTGGCTGCGATCGTCGCCAGCGCGGCGTTCGGCGCCGCCTGGCTGGCGTGGTTTGCGTTGCGACCACTACCTTTGCGGGAGAGCCCATTGGAATTCACCATCCGGCAAGGCAGCGCCCTGCGTCAGGCATCGCAGCAGCTCGCCGACGGCGGGGTCGCGCTGTCGCCGGTGCAGTTCACTCTGCTTGCCCGCGTCTTGGGCAAGGCGGCGGAAATCAAGGCGGGCAGCTACCAAGTGGAAACGGGCATCACGCCCATGCAGCTGCTGGGCAAGCTGACCCGCGGCGACGTTAGCCAGGCGGAAATTGCGTTCATCGAAGGATGGACGTTTCGCCAGATGCGCGCCGCGCTGGATGGAAATCCTGCGATCCGGCACGATACGCGTGAACTTTCCGAAGCGGAGATTCTGCAGCGCATCGGCGCCAGCGGCAATGCGGCAGAAGGCCAGTTCTTTCCCGACACTTACCTCTTCGCCAAGAATGCGAGCGATCTGGACGTGTTGCGCCGCGCCTACCGCGTGATGCAGAAGAACCTCGCACAGGAATGGGAAACGCGCGACACCGAGTCGCCGTATGCCACGCCCTACGAGGCGTTGATCATGGCCTCAATCATCGAGAAGGAAACCGGCATTGCTTCCGATCGCCCGCTGATCGGCTCGGTATTCGTCAATCGGCTGCGGCAGAACATGCCCTTGCAGACCGATCCGACGGTGATTTACGGCATGGGCGAGCAGTTCGACGGCAATCTGCGCAAGCGCGATTTGCAGCGCGACACCAGCTTCAACACGTACACTCGCAGCGGCCTGCCGCCGACACCGATCGCCATGCCTGGCCTGGCTTCCATCCAGGCGGCGCTGCGGCCGGCCAAAACCGACTATCTCTACTTCGTTGCACGCGGCGACGGCACGAGCGAATTCTCGCGTTCGCTCGACGCCCACAACCGCGCCGTGGCGAAATACCAGAAACGGAAGTGAGGGCGATGCGAGGCAAGTTCATAACGCTGGAAGGCATCGACGGTGCGGGTAAGAGCACCCATCTGGCGTGGCTGATCGAGACGCTGAAGACCAAGGGGAAGGAGGTGGTTGCCACCCGCGAGCCGGGTGGCACGCCGCTGGGTGAGGCCCTGCGCGAGATCGTGCTCTCGCGCCCAATGCATCTGGAGACCGAGGCGCTGCTCATGTTCGCGGCGCGCCGGGAGCATCTGGACAAGCTCATCGTCCCGGCCCTCGAAGCGGGGAAGTGGGTGGTTTCGGACCGTTTCACCGATGCCACTTATGCCTATCAGGGCGGCGGCCGCGGGCTGGCAACGGAGAAGATCGCCGCCCTGGAGCGCTGGGTACATCCGGATCTTCAGCCGGACTTGACCCTGCTTTTCGACCTTGAGCCGCGCATAGCCCTGGAACGCCTGGCCAAGACCGGGGTTGGGCCGGACCGGTTCGAACGGGAGCAGGAGCAGTTCTTTGCTGCCGTTCGCGCCTGCTACCTCGAACGCGCACAGAAAGACGATGAGCGCATCCGCATCATCGACGCATCGCGTCCGCCGGAAGAAATTCAGAAGTCACTTGAGAACATGTTGAGAAGCCTATGTTATTAATGGAAACGCTCTCTGGCCAGCAATTCTACGATAATACTTTATATTGTTATTGTATCCTATTGTCAACAAATGATTTATCCATGGCACTCGGCACATTGGGATGAGCTGACCGGCCGCCTGTCCCGATTGCCCCACGCATTGCTGTTCGCCGGCCCGGCCGGGACTGGCAAGACAGCCTTTGCCGAGGCGTTCGCGGCGCTGTTGCTGTGCGAGGCCCCAGCCGCGCAACGCACCGCCTGCGGAGAGTGCCCGTCGTGCCGCTGGCTGGTTTCCGGCAATCACCCGGATTTCCGCCTCGTGACGCCGGAGGCTGAACTAGCGTCCGATGAGATCGAAGGAGAGGACGAGGAATCCCCCCGCGCCCCGGAACCCGCATCACGCCAGAAAAAGGCCAGCAGCCAGATCGTCATCGCGCAGATTCGTGCTCTGGCCGATTTCGTCGGTATGAGCACCCACCGTCATGGCAGGCGGGTGGTGATAATCAGGCCGACGGAAGCGATGAATCCACCGACCGCCAATGCACTTCTGAAATTACTCGAGGAGCCGACACCAAGCACCTATTTTGTATTGATAACCAGCGCGCCAATGCGTCTGCTGCCGACCATCCGCAGCCGCTGTCAGCGGATGACGTTCCACAAACCCGAGCAGCGGCTCGCACTAGATTGGCTGCGCGCAAACGGCACCGGGGAGGCAGATGAAATGCTGGCGCTGGCGGGCGGGATGCCGCTCGCCGCGGCGGACCTGGCGGACGAGGAGATGCTCGACTATCGTCGTCGCTTTATCGCCGATATGGGCGGGGAGGTAACGGCGAATCCGCTGCAGGTGGCGGCGACATGGGAAACGTGGCTGCGCGCTGGCAAGGACCGCCGGGGCACAATCGATATGACGATGCTGGTCGCCTGGCTGCAGAAATGGATCATCGATCTGGCCCTGGTCAAGCTGCGTGCCGAACCCATCTACCATCCGACGCTCAAGCCGGCGCTCCAGTCTCAGGGCGAACGTGCCGTTATTTCGAACTTGCTTGCCTGCTACAATGATTTGCTGCGTGTGCGGGCGGTAGCCCAGCATCCGCTCAATCCGCGTCTGTTTCTCGAAGACATGTTGCTGCGCTATGCGCGCGCCATTGGCAGCTAGCAGGGGATTGGGATAAGGTCATGGCAGAACAATCGAAGATTTCCAGCATCGCACGCCCCAGCGTGCTGTCGTTGAACATCAACTCGAAGTCGGCGCTGTACGCCGCCTACATGCCGTTTCTCAAGCGCGGCGGCATTTTCGTGCCGACCACCAAACCCTATCAGCTCGGCGATGAGGTATTCATGCTGCTGTCGTTGATGGACGAGCCGGGCAAGCTGCCTATTGCCGGCACGGTCGTGTGGATCACGCCGGCGGGCGCCCAAGGCAACAAAACCCAAGGCATCGGCGTGCAGTTCAGCGACGACGAGAGCGGCCAGGCGGCGCGTCACAAGATCGAAAACCTGCTTGGCAGCCATCTTAGCGCCAGCCGGCCGACGCACACCGTCTGACGCCCGCCTGATGTTGGTCGACTCCCATTGTCACCTCGATTTCCCTGAGTTCTCCGGCAAGATCGACGAAATACTGGGTGCCATGGCGGGCCACGGCGTCGGCTACGCGCTGTGCGTCAGCGTGACGCTCGAAGGATTTCCGGCGGTGCTGGGTCTTGCCCAACGCCACGGCAACCTGTTCGCCTCGGTGGGCGTGCATCCCGACAACGCCGATTGCGAAGAGCCGGACGTCGCGCGCCTGGTCGCGCTGGCGCGCCACGACAAGGTCGTCGCCATCGGCGAGACGGGGCTGGACTACTACTGGCATAGGGATGCACCGGAGTGGCAACGCCGGCGTTTTCGTACGCATATCCAGGCGGCGCGCGAGTGCGGCAAGCCGCTCATCATCCACACCCGGGATGCGGCGGCGGACACCTTGCGCGTTATGCGCGAGGAGGGGGCGGGCGAGGCGGGCGGGGTGATGCACTGCTTCACCGAGTCACGCCAGGTGGCAGAGCAGGCCATGGCCATGGGCTTCCACATTTCCTTCTCCGGCATCGTCACCTTCAAGAATGCCGTTGCCCTGAAGGAGACGGCCAAAGCCGTGCCGCTGTCGCGCCTGCTCGTGGAAACCGATGCGCCCTACCTTGCGCCGGTGCCGTACCGGGGAAAGACCAACCAGCCGGCATACGTGCGCCACGTGGCCGAGGAACTCGCCCGGCTGCACGGCACGAGCCTTGATCGGGTGGCCGAGGCAACGACGAATAATTTCTTCACGCTTTTCAAGGGAGCCCGCCCATGAACCCAAACCGGCTGCTGAAAGACTGCTTCAGAGCCCTTCTAGGCCGTTCACGCCGGGAGATGCGCTTGCCGTACATGGGCACGCGGTCGCGCACGTCCCCTCGCTGTGACCTTGCAGTGGCGCTTTCTTGCCAAGTACTTCGGCAACCTAGCGGCAGCGGCGGGCTCCGGCTTGTTGGCATCGTCGTGCTCATGCTTACGGCCGCGTTACGCTTCGGTCCCGCCACGGCCGGCTCCTACGAAGACGTGCTCCAGGCAGCGCAGCATGGCGACGTCCCCGGAACGACGGAATTGCTCAAGCGCGGCATGGACGTGAACACGGCCGACAAAGACGGCAACACGCTGCTGATTCTGGCCGCCCGGGAAGGGCATGCGCCACTTGCGAGCCTGCTCGCCAAGAATCGCGCCAAACTGAATGCTCGCAACCGCCACGGCGATTCGGCGCTGATGCTCGCTGCACTGAAGGGTCACCTGCCGGTGGTCAAGGTGCTGGTGGAAAGCGGTGCCGAACTCAATGACCGCGGCTGGACGCCCCTGGCCTATGCCGCCTTCGAAGGCCACACGGAGATCGCCCGCCTTTTGCTCGACAGCGGCGCCAACAAGGACGCGCGCGCCCCCAACGGGGCAACACCAGTCATGCTGGCCACACGCAACGGCCATGAGGCAATCGTGAAACTGCTGGTGGTGCGCGGGGCCAATTTGAACCTCGCTTCCGACAACAAGGAGACCGCGCTCACCTGGGCGCTCAAGGCCGGCAACACGAACATCGCGGACATCCTCAAGGCCGCCGGCGCCAAGGAGTAGGGATCGCCGTCGCGGACCCGTGCACCGACGGGGCGCTGGCCCGCAGTTGCATACGAAAACGAGGGAGAAATGTTCATCGCAATGGTGGCATCGGAATGCGCGCCCGTAGCCAAGGTGGGAGGGTTGGGCGACGTGGTCTACGGACTCAGCCGGGAGCTGGAGATCCGCGGCAACGCCGTGGAGGTTATCCTGCCCAAGTACGACTGCATGCGCTACGACCACATCTGGGACCTGCATCCCAGCTATCACGATCTGTGGGTGCCCTGGAACGGCGGCGCAATTCGTTGTACCGTGTGGTTCGGCTTCGTCCATGGGCGCAAGTGCTTCTTCATCGAGCCGCACTCATCGGAGAGCTTCTTCAACCGCGGCGCCTACTACGGCTTTCACGACGAAGCGGCGCGCTTCGCCTTCTTCAGCAAGGCGGCGCTGGAATTCATGCTCAAGGCGGACAAGCGCCCCGACATCATTCACAGTCACGACTGGCAGAGCGCACTCGTTCCCGTGCTGCTCTACGAGATTTATCAGCACATCGGCATGCAGCATAGCCGCGTCTGCCACACCGTCCACAACTTCAAGCATCAGGGCATCGCGGGAACGGACATCCTTGCCGCGACGGGAGTGCAGCAGCCCGAGCGTCTGCGGGCGCACGACAAGTTGGGCGACGACTTCGACACCGGCGCCATCAACTTCACCCGCGGCGCTGTTGCCTATGCGAATTTCATCACGACCGTATCGCCCGGCCATGCCTGGGAGGTGCGCCACACCGACCAGGGTTTCGGCCTCGGCCATGCACTGTACGTGTACCAGGACAAGTTCGCCGGCGTGCTCAACGGGCTCGACTACGAGATGTGGAATCCGGAGTGGGACCCGCATATCGCCCAGCGCTTCAGCGCCCGCACGTTCGACGCCAAGCAGGTGAACAAGGACGCACTGCGCCAGCGCTTCCTGCTGCGGATGGGCGATCGACCGCTGATCGCCAGTGTCGGCCGGCTCGATGCCCAGAAGGGTGTCGGACTCATCCGGCACGCCATTCGCTACGCGCTCGAACTCGGCGCGCAGTTCGTGCTTCTGGGCTCGAGCCCGGAGCGCGCGATCAACGACTCCTTCTGGCAACTCAAGCACGAGTTGAACGACAATCCCGACTGCCACCTGGAGTTGGGCTACAACGAGGAGCTGGCGCATCTCATCTATGCCGGCGCCGACATGATGGTTGTGCCGAGCATCTTCGAGCCCTGCGGCCTGACGCAGATGATCGCCCTGCGCTATGGTACGGTTCCTGTCGTGCGCGCCGTCGGTGGGCTGAAGGACACCGTGTTCGACTGGGACTATTCGGAGCGGCCGCGTGCACAGCGCAACGGTTTCGTCTTCGAGCACGCCGATGCGCCCGGGCTGGAATCCGCCATGCGACGTGCCATGGGGTTGTACCAGCACAGCCCGCAGCTTTTTCGGGAGTTGGCGGTCGGCGGCATGGGCTGCGATTTTTCGTGGAACCATCCGGCGCAGCACTACCTCAACATCTACGATTTCATTCGCCACAAGTAGCGCATTGCCGGGCACAGCGCCGGCAACGCTCACCAGTTTCTGACAAGGGGGAGGGCCATGCCTGAGCTACCCGATTTCGACGACGGCCTGCCCCCCTTCTGCGGTGCAGAGGCGATGGTCGCGCGAACGATCGCTGACCACGCCGACACGCCGGTCACTCTCAACGAAAGTCCGATCGATTTCGGCCGCGTGCGCAGCGCCTGCGCTGTGGCGCTGCACATGCATCAGCCCCTCGTGCCGGCGGGTGGCGATGATCTTCGCACGGCGGCGATGATCGGCAACCTGCAGTACATGATGGAACACCAGGGGATAGGCGATAACCACAACGCGCCGGTATTTCTGCGATGCTACGGGCGCATGGGCGACATTTTGGCGCAGTTGCTGGCCGAGGGCAGCGAGCCGCGTGTCATGCTCGAATACTCTGGCACGCTGTTGCACGGGCTGCGCCAGATGGGCCGCGCTGATGCGCTCGATGCTCTGGAACGCATCACCCGTGACCCGGCGTGTCGCCGAGCCGTCGAGTGGCTCGGCGCGCCGTGGGGGCACGCCGTGGCGCCGTCGACCCCCGTGCAAGACTTCCGCCTGCACGTGCGGGCATGGCAGCATCATTTCGCCGCCATCTTCGGTCTGGACGCGCTGGCGCGGGTGCGCGGCTTCTCGCCTTCCGAGATGGCACTGCCGAACCATCCGGACGTGGCGTTCGAGTTCGTACGCACGCTGCGCGATTGCGGCTACCGCTGGGTGCTGGTGCAGGAGCATAGCGTCGAGCGGCCCGAGGATGGCGCCGGGCCGCAGCTCAAACATCTTCCGCACCGCCTGGTGTGCCGGAACTCGCGAGGCGAGGCGGCCAGCATCATTGCCATTGTCAAGACCCAGGGTTCGGATACCAAGCTGGTCGGCCAGATGCAGCCGTACTACGAGGCGAAGGGCCTGAGCCGCTGGCAGTTGGGCGGGCGTAGCGTACCGCCGCTGGTGACCCAGATCGCCGACGGCGAGAACGGCGGCGTCATGATGAACGAGTTTCCTCCGAAGTATGTCGACGTCGTGCGGGAGGCATCCGGAAGCGAAACCCCGCTATTAAACGCCACGGAGTACCTTGAGCATCTGTTCGCCACGGGCGTGCGTGAGGACGATCTACCCGTGCTTCAGCCGCTATTTCAGAAGCGGATTTGGGAGCGCACGCAGCCGGGCGACGGCGAGGAAAGGCTCGAACAGGTGATCCGGGAACTGAAAAGCGAGGACCAGCGCTTCCATGTCGAGGGCGGCAGCTGGACCAACAATCTGTCCTGGGTGCGTGGATACGACAACGTACTTGGGCCGATGGAGGAGGCGAGCGCCCTGTTCCACCAGAAAGTTGCCGCCACCGGCCAGCCTTGCCATGAATACCGCTACCGCAACGCGCTGCTGCACCTGCTCGCTTCCCAGACCAGTTGCTACCGCTACTGGGGCCAGGGGCTGTGGACTGACTTTGGACGAGAAATATGCCGCCGCGCCAGGGACATTCTTACCTATGACTATTGAGCGCCAGAGCCGGGCGCAGCCATCGCCCGTCCGATCACGGAAAGCCCGACGCCGGTCGACATTCCCGCCGAGGCGGTCGAGCGGATAGATTCGGGGCTACGCGGCTGCGCGCCAGTGGGCTCACCTGCCCGCGGACGGTCGCCGCGAATCACCAGGTTAGCCTTGCCAGGTGATTGCCACGCCATGTGGCGACCAGACAAGCGGCACTCTGAAGGCGTCGTTCTTCAACCATCGAGACCATCAATGCTCATCGATCCGTCCATGCAGTCGTATGCCACGAACTACAAGCTGCTTACCAGCCTCGTAATTCCTCGCCCCATTGCCTGGATCACGAGCCGGAGCCCGCGCGGTGTCATTAACCTCGCCCCGTTCAGCTTTTTCAATGCCATTGGTGCCGATCCTGTCTATCTCATCGTCAGCATAGGGCGCAACGACGCGGACGAATGGAAAGACACGGCCCACAACATCCAGGCCATGCGTGAATTCGTCGTCAACATGGTGAGCGAGGACCTCCTCAATGCCATGAATGTCTCGGCGGCCGACTTCCCTCCCGACATGAGCGAGTTGGAGATCACAGGACTGCATGCCGAAGGGTCGGTAAAGGTGTCCGTTCCCCGCGTTGCCGAGGCGCAGGTCAGCATGGAGTGTATGCTCCATGCCACCCAGGAACTGGGTGACAACATGCTTGTCATCGGGCAGGTCGTAATGTTCCATGTTGCCGATCATCTGATCGGAGAGCGCATGCGCATTCATGACTTCGCCCCCATCGGTCGTTTGGGATCGCCCTCTGTGTACTGCCGGACGACGGATCGATTCGACATTCCACGCGTTTCCTATTCGCAGTGGCGCGAATGCAACAAGAGCCCGGAGTGATTTCGTGGCGGAATATTCCGTGGGCGACGTGTCGACGCATGGCAAGACAGCGGCAGGACTGCCCTTATGATTGGTGCGTGGCAGCCCCGATCCCTGTTCGTGCGCCGCTCGTAGGTGGATAATCGCAGCGTTGGCCGAACTCTGGAAACGAACACAGTTACCACGTGTGCAAACATGCCAGATGCTAGTACTGTTGCGGGCGTTTCGCACGTCATCCAGCTTGCGGTGGCGCCGGTTTTCCTGCTGACGGGCGTGGGTGCCGTGCTGTCGGTGCTGGTCAATCGCCTCGGCCGCGTGGTCGATCGATTTCGCGCCCTCGACAGTGCGCGTTCGCAGGCGCGCGAGGCGGCGTTGACGTCCATCGAGAAAGGGATGACCGTGCTTTCTCGACGCGCACGCCTGATTCACTGGGCCATCGGATTGTGCACCTGCTGCGCGCTGTTGGTGTGCATCGTCATCGCGACGCTGTTCGTAAGCTCGGTCATGGGCGTCGATCTATCGACTGCCATCTCGGTCTTGTTCATACTGGCCATGGTCGCCCTGGTGGCCGGCTTGCTTTGCTTCCTGCATGAGATCACCTTGGCCACTGGGAGTATCCACGTCGTACCGCGGTGAACGTCGCTGGCCCCACTGTGGTCCATGGATAGCAGGAAATCCGGTGAGTTCCGCGCGCATCCTGCGCGCCGATGGCCCATCTGCGGCACGTCCCCGGTGGCTGCATTTGCGGCGCTGGCCGTGTGATCGCGCGTCATCGGTTTCCGATACGCCCACCTACGCCGGGTGCCATCGAAGCACCAGGCTGTGCTCAGTATGGCGCGCCACCCGGCTGCCGAGTCGAGCGCACTCGCGGTCGAGTGTTGCTGTCAGCCACGCGCAATCCTTCGCCGACGCCCGATAGAGCCTGAAACGCCGTATCTGCATCGGCACCATTTCCAAGCTGTCCAAGCTTCCGTTCGGCATGGCCATGGTGACGAAGTACATGAGCGCCAGGTCGGGCCGCAACTGTTCCTCGGCGCCGATACCCTCGTAGTCGTTAAGCAAGTCGCCGCAACCGTACAGGATGGGTTTGCTTCGATAGACCTCGATGCCGCGCGGGTGATGCGAGGAGTGGCCGTGAACGATGTCGACCGCGGCGGTATCGATCAGGCGGTGGGCGAAGTGGCGCTGCTCGCTCGGGACGGCGTAACCCCAGTTGCCGCCCCAGTGGATGGAGGCGAGGGCGATGTCGCCGCTCCCCTTCACCGCCGCCACCAACCGAGCGATGCGCTGCGCCGTACGTTCGGTCAGGTCGGGCAATAGGCTGATACCCGGCTTATTGGTGTCGGCGGCCCATTCCGCAGGAATGCCGCTGCTGCGGGCACCGAACGCGAACACGAGCACACGTCCCTTGCCGGCCACCGGCAACAGCGCGGGGCTGTCCGCCTGCTGCCGATTGCGTCCCGCGCCTGCAGTTTTCAGCCCGACGTCATGCAATGTCCGGAGCGTCTCATCGAGGCCCGACTGGCCGAAATCCATTACATGATTGTTGGCGAGTACACAGCAGTCGAGCCTGGCCGCGGTGAGACAGGCAACGTTTTCGGGGTGCATGCGATAGTTGATCCCTTTCGCTGCCCAGTCCTCGCTGCGCGTCACCGCGGTTTCCAGGTTTATCACCCGCACATCGGGTGCTGCGCGGTCAAGTACCTCGAGCGCATCGCCCCAGACGTATGCAAAGCCGGCCGGTCGCGGAATCGGACCATTGGCTCGCTCGGCCAATTGCACGTAACCGCGGGCAGACCGCATGTAGGGCTCGCGAATCGGCGGCGGGCTCGCATGGGGCAAGATCTGGTCGATGCCGCGCCCCGTCATCACGTCGCCGGCCAGGAAGACCTTGAATTTGGGCGAGGCGCCCACGTTTGCCGCCGCCGTATGCCACTGACTGTCCGGCGCCGTACCACGGTGCGCCTTTGCCCCAAGCGGTCGCGCCATCAGGCCGAGAGCTGCGGCTGCGGATCTTTTCAGGAATGCTCGTCGTTCCGGGGCGCCCATCACCCAGCACATCCTGTGCACCACGCGGTCCTCAGTATGCGTCCCTGTCGCACTGCCCGTTTGTCGCAAGGGCGCGCACCGGGTTGCCACGCGCTTAGTATCGAACTGCCGGCCGCCCGTTGCAACATGCGCGCCACTCTCCGCGTCCAACTTCACGGCAAAGGGAACGCGAGGAGGGCGGCGCCGGGTCGATGCACCCATGGCATCGGAAAGAGATCTGCACGTCTACAGATCCCATTCTCCTCCAAGCAACCTCGGAATAAGCGGATGAACAATGCGGTACGTGGCGCCCCAAAGCCGGTGAGCACCCACGCGGTAGAAGGGAATCAGCCGCGGCTCGCGCCAGTCGGATAACCGCTTCAGTTCTTCGCCGTGGGCCCCGGCGCAGGTAAGTTCGGACAACCGCAGCTCGATCACTTCGGCGATCTCCCGCTCGTCCCGGCGCCAATGCCGGGGCGGGACAATGCGGGCGAGGAACGGAAAGATGCGAAATCCCGTCGTCAGGGTCTCCGTCGCCGGCAGACGAGCCAGAATCTTGACCGCCGTGCGGGAAAGGCCGATTTCCTCCCATGCCTCACGTAGAGCAGTATCCACCATTGTGCTGTCACGGGCGTCGCGCTTGCCACCTGGAAACGCGAGCTGTCCGCCGTGGACCCCACCTTCGCCGCGGCGTACCACCACCAGCCGCAATTCGCCGTCGCCGCCGCGATGCACCGGCACCAGCACAGCGGAGTCAACCGGGGAATCGTCAGGTTTCGTCATCGGAATCCGTTACCGCGGCGCGCGGATGGTCCGGCTCTTGTGAGGTCTTCGCGGGTGGGCGCATAGAGACGGAGTACCGCAGTTTTGGGGATCGCTGTTCGATCAGAGGGTCGCCGATTTACGGCGTATAATCCGTATTATGTAAAATAGTTGCCTATTGCAGTTTGCCTGTATAAACTAAACGCACAAGCTTCAAATCACATTCAGGTCAGATGCCAAACAACGAGTTTTTCTTTGATCCGGACGAGTCCCCCTCCAGCGCACATCCGGCACGGCAACAGGCGGAGCATGAGCTGAACGACTCCGGGCTAAAACTGCTCGACGGCCTTCCGGATACGGTCAGACCGATGGAAACCGCGATGCGGTTTCCCCATATCGTCAATCGCTTTGCCAAATTCTGGAACAGCCCGAAGATCGCCGAGCGCTATTTCGACGACCTGCTCATGGACAGCCGCGGTGGCCGCCAGGGATTTCCGCTCGGCGTTTTGACCGAGTTGTTCTCGTTGAAGGAGTTCTACCTGACGAAGGTTCATCCCAAGCCGCCAAGCATGTGGGACGACGCCTTCCTGTACCACTCGCGGGACCGGGGCTGAGCCACGGGTCAATGCACGTCACTGCCGGGCGGTATCGGCAGCGGTAGCACCGGAATTCCCTCCTCCAGGAGTTCGACGGCCTCGGCACGAGAGGACTTGCCGCGAATTTTTCTCGCTGGCGTCTCGTCATAGTGGATGCGACGCGCCTCCTCGGGAAATCGCTCACCCACGTCCTCGCTCTCCGCGTACAGTCTGCTAAGCATAGCCATGTACCTGGCCTCCGGCGACAGATCACGAGCATCTGGCGGCGGCGCCTCCGAGGACACGCTGGCTTGGCGTTTCACGTAGGGCGCGGACGGCAGTTGGGCGACCTCCGTTGCGCGGCAGAACGGGCAGATTAGCTGCCGGTGTTCGGCCTGGGCCGCGAATGCCTCGCGGGAGGCGAACCAGCCTTCGAATCGATGCTGGTTACTACAGATGAGATTCAGGACAATCATTGCCAGCGCTGGGCGCAACCGACCACATGGTGCATACGCTCGCCCGAATCGGGCGGCGTGTCAACATTGGTAATGCACGCGAGATATGCCCGGAACCGGGATCGAACCGGTACGCCTTGCGGCGAGGGATTTTAAGTCCCTTGCGTCTACCAATTTCGCCATCCGGGCGTCGATGACAAGGGAATTATGGAGGCGGGGGTCGGAATCGAACCGGCGTACACGGCTTTGCAGGCCGCTGCATAACCACTCTGCCACCCCGCCGCAAGCCGGCAAGAACGGGCTTGGAATGAGCCTGGAATGAAAAAGGGAAAACGTGAATCAACGTTGGCCAACATGCCGAGCATGCTGCACCGGCGCTAACACGACGCTTTCCCTGGCATTCTGGAGCGGGAGACGAGTCTCGAACTCGCGACCTCAACCTTGGCAAGGTTGCGCTCTACCAACTGAGCTACTCCCGCAAGACAGACGCGCATTATAGCCCCAGTCCCATGGGTGTCAACCTTCGGCGCCTTGGGAAAGCAGCGGCCACGCGGCTCTTAGGTAGTACGCCATCGACCAGAGCGTGAGCGCCGCAGCCACGGCGATGAGCATGCCGCCGACATGATGCGTGTCCATGCCGAACAAATCGTCATGGAATAGCAAGAGTGGGATCGCGACCATCTGGGACGTCGTCTTCACCTTGCCAAGGACGGACACTGCCACTCTTTTTGCCGCGCCGATCTTGGCCATCCATTCGCGCAGCGCCGAGACGGCCACCTCGCGCCCGATGATGATCAAGGCGATCACGGCGTTGACCCGATCCAGTTCGACGAGGATGAGCAAAGCCGCCGCCACCATCAGCTTGTCGGCGACCGGATCGAGAAATGCGCCGAACGCCGAAGTCTGTCCCAAGCTACGGGCGAGGTAACCATCGAGCCAGTCCGTCAGTGCTGCGGCAATGAAGATCACCGTCGCGAAGACGTTTTGCTCTGTGGGTCCGAGCCAGCTATGGGGCAAATAATAGACACCGATGAAGAGCGGGATGAGTAGGATCCGTGCCCAGGTGAGTGAATTTGGCAGGTTGAAAACCATCGCAACGGGTCAGTGCAGGTGGTTGTGAATCTGCTCGGCGAGCTTGCGGCTGATGCCGTCGACGCGGCACAGATCCTCCACCGTTGCCGCCACCACGCCCTGCATGCCGCCGAACTGGGCCAGGAGCCTCTTGCGCCGCGCCGGCCCAATTCCGGCGATATCCTCTAGGCGCGAGACCGCGCGCACCTTGGCGCGTCGCGCCCGATGCCCGGTTATGGCGAAGCGGTGCGCCTCGTCGCGGATCTCCTGGATCAGGTGCAGCGCGGGATCGTCTGCCCCAAGGCACGTGGGCTCCCGATCGTCCCAGAATACCAGCTTTTCCAATCCCGGCTTGCGCTCTTCGCCTTTCGCTACACCGATCATGGGCATTCCCGGCACTCCGAGTTCGGTGAGTATGGCCTGGGCGGCCCTGAGTTGGCCCCTGCCGCCGTCGATCAGTATCAAGTCGGGCAGTGTGCCCTCACCTGCCACCACCTTTTCGTAGCGCCGGGTCAGCACCTGGCGCATGGCAGCATAGTCGTCGCCTGCTTCGATGCCGCCGATGTTGAAGCGGCGGTATTCCGAGCGCTTCATCTGGCGTTCGGCGAACACCACACAGGAGGCGACGGCCCCCTCGCCCATGGTATGGCTGATGTCGAAACACTCGATCCGGCTCGGCTCCTCCGCGAGTCCAAGTGCGAGCTGCAGCGCCTCCAGGCGCTGCTCAGTCCGGGAACGCTCATGCGCTCGCGCCTCGATGGCCAGCAGCGCGTTCTTCTCCACCATCTCCATCCAGGCACGTTCGGCGGCAATACGCGGCAGAGCGAGTATGCTCCCGCGCGCCGCCAGCGCGTCTCGGACCGGACCGGATTCGGGGGAAAGCTCGCAGTTGATGACCAATCGCGGTGGCACCGGATGCTCGACGTAGTGCTGTTCGATAAAGGCCAGCAGCACCTCCTCCACCGTGCATTGCTGGGCGTTCTGCGGGAAGTACGGGCGATCGCCCAGATGCCGCCCTCCCCTGACCATGGCTAGGTTGGCGCAGGCGATGCCATCGTGTGAGACGACGCCGATGATGTCGACGTCCAAGTCCGCATCGCTGCTGATGTATTGACGATGGAGCACGCTCTGCAGCGAGCGGATCTGATCGCGATAGACCACCGCGCGCTCGAAATCGAGCTGGTCCGAAGCGGCCTGCATCTTGTCCGTCAGTTGGGCCAGGATTTCCCCGTGGGCTCCCTTCAGAAACAACTCTGCCAGCCTCACGTCGGAGGCATACTCGGCGGCGCGGACCCTATTCACGCAGGGCGCGCTGCAACGCCTGATCTGATGCAGAAGACAGGGCCGCGACCGATTCGAAAATACCGAGTTCTCGCAGGTGCGCAGTTGGAACAGCTTCTGCAGCACCTGAATGCTCTCACGCACGGCGCCCGCGTTGGGGAATGGACCGAAGTACCGGCAGGATTCGTCGAAGCCGCCGCGATGAAAGGCGATCTGCGGAAAAATGTCACCGGTGACCTTGATGTATGGATAGGATTTGTCGTCCCGGTAGAGGATGTTGAACTTCGGCGTCAGCCTCTTGATGAGATTGTTCTCGAGCAGCAGGGCCTCTGACTCCGAGCGGGTAACGGTCGTCTCCACCGCGGCCACCTGATCCACCATCAACTGGATGCGCGGATTGCCCTGCTGGCGCTGAAAGTAGGAAGTAACGCGCTTCTTGAGGCTCTTGGCTTTGCCCACATAGAGCACGTTGCCTTGGGCGTCCATCATGCGATAGACCCCCGGTCGCTCCGGCAGGCTGTCGATCAAAGCCTTGCGGTCAAGCACATGCGCCCCCGCTCTCCAACTCCTCGCGAATCGCGCGAAACACGGCGGCGAAACCCTCTGCGGTCAATCGCCGCGTCTGCGTGTTGTAGCGGCTACAGTGGTAGCTGTCGAAGAGCACCAGCCGGTCTCTGAGCACATGCCGGACGCCGTGAGCGAATGCGTGCTGCGAAGGCTTCAGACCCAGGGCGAGCAGCACGGCACGGTGGGCGACCGTGCCTAGGGCGAGAACGGCGCGCACGCCGGTCGTGGCTTCGAGCTCGGCAGCAAGGAAGTGGTTGCAGTTCTGGATTTCTGGCGGCGTCGGCTTGTTCTGCGGCGGAACGCACTTTACGGCGTTGGTAATCAGACAGTCACGCAACACCAAGCCATCGTCGGCGGCGCGCGATACCGGAGCGGAGGCGAAGCCGAAGCGATGCAAGGTCTCGTAGAGCAGAATGCCGGCATGGTCGCCCGTAAACGGCCGGCCGCTGCGATTTGCCCCGTGAAGACCGGGTGCAAGTCCGACGATGAGCAAACGTGCTGCTGCGTCGCCGAAGGGTGCCACCGGCCGGGCATGATAGCCGGGATAACGCTGCCGGACCGCGTCCAGAAAGCCGGCCAGCCGCGGACAGTCACGGCATTGGAGAAGCTCGGAAGCGCACGCCAGGTGATGCACGATATGACCCGGAGAAACCGCGAATTCGGTTAAAATCTTAGCTTTTTCGCAGTCGAGCGAAGTCGAGTCATGGCAAAAGTTCTTGCAACGGAAATCCGGGTCGGCAACCTGATCGAATGGGACAAGCGCATCTGGCGCGTACTGAAATCTTATCATGTCCATGTCGGAGGCCGCGGCGGTGCCTTCATGCAGGTGGAAATGAAGGACATCGAATCCGGGACCAAGACCAACCAGCGCATCCGTACCGAAGAGAAGGTGGAACGGGCGTACGTGGAAGCCCGGGAGCTGGAGTATCTGTACGCCGACGGCGACAGCTACGTCTTCATGGACAATGAAACTTACGAGCAGCTAACGCTTGGCGGCGATCTGCTCGAAGGCCAGACCGGCTACCTCTTGCCAAACACCAAGGTGCAGATTAACTTCCACAACGAGCGCCCGATCGGCGTGCAGCTGCCGGCAAGCGTGGTCCTGACCGTGACCGACACTGAGCCCAGCGTCAAGAACGCCACCGCCACCGGTTCCTTCAAGCCGGCCACCGTGGAGACGGGCATTACCGTCATGGTGCCGCAGTTCGTGTCCACAGGCGAGAAAGTCAAGGTCAACACGGACGACGGCAGCTATATCGAGCGCGCCTGACCATCACGGCGCCGGGCGACAGCCGTCGCCCCGCACTTCCATCGGCGGTATCCGCTTCATGGCGGCCAGCGCCTCCCGGTAGGGGGCGTGTGTTGATAAGGCATCCCGCGTCGGGGACGGCACTTGCGGCACAAGTCGTGCCAGCCGCCGCGCCGAAGCTGGATCAAGCCGCGGTTGCCACGAATCGAGCAGACTGCGGGCCGCCTCCAGAGCATTGCACACGAGCGCGACGTCGCACCCCGCGGCGACCGCTGCTTGCGCCCGCTCGACAATGCCACCGGCGACGCTGGCACCCTCCATGCTCAGATCGTCGCTGAAGACGGCGCCGTCAAAACCGAGTGTGCCGCGCAGAACCGTCTTCAGCCAGTGGGTGGAAAAGCCCGCCGGCTTCGTATCCACGCGGTCATAGACGACGTGCGCCGGCATCACCGCCGCGAGCTTGTCGCCAAGACGGCGGTAGGGCAGCAGATCAGAGTCCATGATCTCGGCAAGAGGGCGGTTGTCCACTGGCACAGCCACGTGGGAATCGGCCGCAACGAAACCATGTCCGGGATAGTGCTTGCCGACGCTTCCCATGCCGGCCTGGCGCAGACCGTCGATGAGCGCACCGGCGAGACTTGCTACGGTTTCCGGTTTGGCATGGAATGCGCGGTCGCCGATGACGCTGCTGCTGCCATATTCCAGGTCGAGCACAGGTGTAAAGCTGAGATCCACGCCGACTGCACGCAATTCCGTGGCTAGGACATAACCCGTCGCCCGGGCTGCCTCGACAGCGGCGCCCGGATCGGCGTCCCAGAAGGCGCCCAAGGCGCGCATCGGCGGCAAGCGCGTGAACCCCTCGCGAAAACGCTGCACCCGGCCGCCTTCATGGTCGACCGCGACAAGCAGGCTGGGGGCACGCAGGGCGTGGATATCGGCCGTCAACCGCATCAGTTGCTCGGGCGATGCGAAATTGCGGGTAAACAGAATGACGCCCCCGACCAGCGGATGGGACAGCAGTGCGCGCTCGTCCGGCGTCAGCTCGGTGCCGCTCAGATCGAGCATTACGGGCCCCAGCGTTGAAGCACTTGCAGTCATGATCGTTCCCCCTCTCCGGGTATTCGTTCCAAGACAACGAAGGCTACCGCGAAATCGGCCTCGTCGCTGATGCTCAGATGGGCACGCAGCCCCAGTCTCTCGACCAGGTCCGCGAGCGCTGGAGCGTAGGTCAGCAGCGGCTTGCCCTGCGCGTCGTGACCGACGCCGACGCTGCGCAGCGTTGCCGGCACTCGAACGCCGGTGCCGAGCGCCTTGCCGAATGCCTCCTTGGCGGCGAAGCGCCGTGCCAGGAAGCGCGATGGCTGCGCTGTTTGCGCGAAATCTGCCCGCTCGTCGTCAGTCAGCAGGCGTTCGGCCAGGCGCCCACCGTAACGCTCTTGCAATTGTGCAAAGCGCGCCACAGCGGCAATGTCCGTGCCGATGCCGTAGATCATGACGAGACCGCAGCGCCTTCGCGCAGCAGCCGCTTCATCTCCCGCACGGCTTCACGCATGCCGACGAACACCGCACGACTGACAATCGCATGGCCGATATGCAACTCGCGCACGCCCGCCAAGGCCGCGACGGGCTGGACGTTGTGATAGTTGAGGGCATGACCGGCGTTGAAGCGCATACCCAGCCGGCGAATAGCCTCGCCGGCAATCCGGATCTTCTCCAACTCGGCCCGTACGGCAACACTTTCCGGATCCCGGCCGCGGCCGTGAAAGGCATGGGCATAGGGGCCGGTGTGCACTTCGCAAACGCGTGCGCCGATCCGCGCTGCGGCCTCGACCTGGGGCATTTCGGCATCGATGAAAACGCTCGTAACGATGCCGGCGTCAGATAGCCGGGTGACGACGTGCTTCAACCGGCCCTCCTGTGCCGCGACGTCCAGGCCGCCTTCCGTTGTGATCTCGTGGCGCCCCTCGGGCACCAACATAGCCATCTCCGGCTTCAAGACACAGGCGATGGCGACCATTTCCTCCGTGGCGGCCATCTCCAGGTTGAGCTTGATGTGAGTAAGCTCGCGCAGCCGCCGGACATCGTCGTCCTGGATGTGGCGCCGGTCTTCGCGCAGGTGCACGGTAATTCCATCGGCGCCACCGAGATGAGCCTCCACAGCCGCCCAGACGGGGTCCGGCTCGTGGGTGCGCCGCGCCTGGCGAATCGTGGCGACGTGGTCGATATTGACGCCCAACTCGATCACAGTTCCTGTAGCTCCATGAAAACGCGGCGGGAATTCAGATTCTGGCCACCCAGATAATGGTTGATCAACACGCGCATCAGCGCCTTGCTCTGCTGCTGGGTTTCCGGGCTGCTGAAGTCATCGGCCGCCATGGCCAGCAGCGCACGTCCGGAAAAAACCGCCCCCCTGCCGGGCTGCCCCAACTCCGCGACCGGCACTGCGCCGCGCTCAATCTGATAAAAATACATCTTATCAGCATCGACGCGTTCACCGCTCTGCGCATCGCGATCAAGCGTGAGGCCATAACCCAATTCGCGCAGTAGGGCCAGTTCGAAACGGCGCAGATCGGCCGGTTGCGGGCTGTCCGCCGCCAAGCGCGCCAACGTCAGCCCGTAAACCTCGAACAGAGCCGGGTGCGCATCCTCCCGTGGCAGCAGACGCAGCAGCAACTCATTCAAGTAGTAGCCGCACAGCAGCGCGTGTCCGCGCAGCAAGGGTTGCCCGCCCTGCCACTCCGCCTTGGCGAGCGTGCGCACCTCGCTGCGCCCGAACCAGCCAAGGGTCAGTGGCTGAAATGCCAACAGCGTTCCGCGCAGCGCCGATCTCGGCCGCCTTGCACCGCGCGCCACGAGCCCGAGGCGGCCGTGGTTGCGACTGATGATCTCGACCACCAAGCTCGTTTCGCGAAACGGGTAGGTGTGCAGGACGAACGAGGGCTCGTTGTCGACACGCTGCCTGTTCGCGGTCATGGATGGGGGTTACTCGTAGCCAAGACTTCTCAGCGTCCGTTCGTCGTCCGGCCAGCCGCGGCGCACCTTGACCCAGACTTCCAGATGCACCTTGGCTGCGAACAGTTTTTCCATGTCCAGCCGGGCCTGCGTGGCGATCACCTTCAGTGCCTCGCCCTGCTTGCCGACGACCATCGGCTTGTGCGCCGGCTTGTCCACGATAATTGCTGCGTGGATCCGTCGCAGGTGCGCCGCTTCCTCGAATTGTTCGATGTCCACTGTGATGCCATAGGGCAGTTCGTCACCGAGACGGCGAAACAGCTTCTCCCGTATCAGCTCCGCCGCGAGAAACCGCTCGCTGCGGTCCGTCACCTCATCGCCAGGAAACAGCGGCTCGCATTGCGGCAGATAGGCGCCCGCAGCGCGCAGTAGTTCCTCCGTGCCCATGCCGCGGCTGGCGCTGAGCGGAATGATCTCGGCGAACGGAAACTCGCGCGAAACGCGCTCGATGTACGGCAGCAGGACACTCTTGTCGGTCAACTGGTCGATTTTGTTGATGACCAACAGCACCGGCCGGTCGCGCGGCAGCACGCCAAGCACGGCGCGGTCCCCTTCGCCGAAGCGTACCGCCTCTACAAGGCACAGTACGACATCGACGTCGTGAAGCGATTCCGTCACCGCACGGTTCATCAGGCGGTTGAGCGCGCTCTGGTGCCGGATCTGGAATCCAGGCGTGTCGACGAAGATGAACTGGTGCTCGCGCGTAGTGAGGATGCCGCGAATCAAGTGACGGGTCGTTTGCGACTTGCGCGAGGTAATGCTGATCTTCTGTCTGACCAGGCAATTGACCAGAGTGGACTTGCCGACGTTGGGTCGTCCGACTACAGCGAGAAATCCGGCCCGAAAACTCGGCTCGCTCATCGAGGCTCGGCAAGCAGTTCCAGGGCCCTTTGCGCGGCCTGCTGCTCAGCAGCGCGGCGGCTGCTGCCGACTCCGACAGACACGAGGCCGAGATCCGCCAGTTGGCACTCGACCTCGAACTCCTGCGCGTGGGCCTCCCCCCGGGCCGCCTTGAGGACATAGTGGGGCAGACCGCGCCGACGGCTTTGCAAGAACTCCTGGAGCGCTGTCTTCGCATCTTTGCCCGGTTTGCCCGGGTCCACCTGCTCGAGCAGTGGTTGGTACAGGCGCAGGATGAGTGCCCGTGCCGGTTCGAAGCCGCCGTCGAGGAGCACCGCGCCGAACAGCGCCTCCAGGGCATCGGCGAGAATTGATGGGCGGCGATAGCCGCCGCTTTTCAGCTCGCCTTCGCCGAGACAGAGATAAATTCCCAACCGCAAGGTTTCGGCGATCCGGTGCAAGGTCTCCTGACGCACCAGGTTCGCCCGCAGGCGCGACAGGTCGCCTTCGCGCAGCGCGTCGAAGCGCTCGAACAAAGCCCAGGCAATGGTGCAGTTGAGCACGCTGTCGCCGAGGAATTCGAGGCGCTCGTTGTGAGGCGCGCCGTAACTGCGATGGGTGAGCGCCTGCTGCAGAAACCTGCGGTCGGAAAAGGAATAGCCAATCGCCTGTTCAAGCGCGCTGGCATTCATATCGGAAACGTATCAAGGTGCCGCGCCGGCCTTGGTGCTGCCTTCGAAGTCGATGCAGACGCTGACGTTGCCGAACAGGGGGGCTTTCTTGGCATAGCTAAAGCCGATGACGACGTCGCCGCCTTCCTTGCCGATGTCGAGATCCTTCCCGGTCACGACAGTAATGTCGTCGATTTGTGCGCGCCTGTCGAAGGCCTTTCGGATATCTGCCACGGTCGCACCTTTTGTTTCACCGCCTTTCACCACGGCGTTCACATTCTTGACGATCGTGAAGTATTCGATGTAGGCGGGCACGACCCGGATGGCCACGATGGCAACGAAGACGACCAGGGTACCGATCAGAATAAGTCCAATCAACGTGATCCCCTCCTGCCGACGTTTGCTTGGCATTGCTCCCTCCCGCTTCATTTGAAACCGCCGATGCGTTTTAGATCGCTGAAATTGAACCAGATCAAAAATGCGCGGCCGACGATGTTTTCGTCCGGCACGAAACCCCACACCCTGCTGTCGCTGCTCGCATCCCTGTTGTCACCCATCACGAAATAGTGGTCCCGTGGAACCTCGCAGCTGACGCCGGCACTATTGTAGATGCATTTGTCGCGGGAAGGGAATTGCACCACCTGGGTCACGTACGGAGGCGCTTCCTTCTCGACAAGAATATTGTGCTCCACATTGCCAAGCTTCTCGACATACTGGGACGTGAAGTAGAGGCGATCCTTGTGCAGGTAGTCCTGGGTCTTGCGCACTTCCACTTCCTTGCCGTTGATGAACAGTCTCTTGTTCTGGTATGCAATTTTGTCGCCGGGCAGGCCGACGACGCGCTTGATGTAGTCGAGCGACGGGTCCTCCGGATAGCGGAATACCATCACGTCGCCGCGCTTCGGCTGGTTCATGCTCACGATCTTCTTGTTGATGATCGGCAGTCGAATGCCATACGTGTATTTGTTGACGATGATGAAATCACCGACCAGCAACGTCGGGATCATCGATCCGGACGGGATCTTGAACGGCTCAATGACAAACGATCGCAGCAGAAAGACGATCAGAATGACGGGAAAAAAGCTGCTCCCGTACTCCACCCACCAGGGGTCCTTCGCCCCCGGCGGCCGCCTCTTGCGCAGGAACAGCTTGTCCACGACCCACACTGCGCCCGTGACCATGAGCAGCAGGAACAGAACCAGCGCAAAGTTCAAGTCACTCTCCCGGAATCATTTGGCATCGACGCGCAGCACGGCCAGGAACGCCTCCTGCGGGATGTCGACGCTGCCGACCTGCTTCATGCGTTTCTTGCCCGCCTTCTGTTTCTCCAGAAGCTTTTTCTTGCGCGTGATGTCCCCGCCATAGCATTTAGCAAGAACGTTCTTGCGCAGCGCCTTTATCGTCTCGCGGGCGATGATGTGGGAACCCACGGCCGCCTGCACCGCTACATCGAACATCTGGCGCGGGATGAGCTCGCGCATTTTCGCCGCCAGCTCCCGCCCGCGATACTGGCTACTGGCGCGATGGACGATGACCGACAACGCGTCGACCCGCTCGCCATTGATCAGGATGTCGAGCCTGACCACATCGGCTGGCCGGTACTCCTTGAAGTCGTAGTCGAGAGAGGCGTAACCGCGGCTGACAGACTTCAGCTTATCGAAGAAGTCCATGACCACCTCGTTCAGTGGCATGTCGTAGGTCAGCATTACCTGCCGGCCGTGGTACTGCATGTTCACCTGGTTGCCGCGCTTCTGGGTGCACAGAGTGATGACGGCGCCGACGTAATCCTGGGGCACGAAGATGGTCGTCGTGATGATGGGCTCGCGGATTTCCTCGATCCTCGACGGCTCCGGCAGTTTCGACGGATTCTCCACCGGCAGTATCGTGCCGTCGCGCAGCGCAATCTCATAGACCACTGTCGGCGCCGTGGTAATCAGATCCATGTCGTACTCGCGCTCCAGGCGCTCCTGAACGATTTCCATGTGCAGGAGTCCGAGAAAACCGCAGCGGAACCCGAAGCCCAGAGCCTGCGATACCTCCGGTTCGAACTGCAACGACGCGTCGTTCAACTTGAGCTTTTCCAGCGCATCGCGCAACGCGTCATACTCGTTGGGCTCGACTGGATAAAGCCCGGCGAACACCTGCGGCTTGATCTCCTTGAAGCCGGGTAGCGGTTCGCGCGCCGGCCGCTCGGCGAGCGTCACGGTATCGCCTACCTTGGCTGCCTTCAGTTCCTTGATGCCGGAGATAATGAATCCCACCTCCCCCGCCGACAGCCGCTCCCGCGTCTGCGACTTGGGCGTGAACACACCTACCTGCTCACACAAGTGCTGGGAACCGGTAGACATCAGAAGGATGCGGTCCTTGGCCTGGAGTACGCCATCCACGACGCGCACGAGCATCACCACGCCGACGTAGTTGTCGAACCACGAGTCGATGATCAGTGCCTTGAGTGGGGCTTCGACATCGCCTTTCGGCACCGGTATGCGGCGGATGAGCGCTTCCAGGATGTCGTCCACGCCCTGACCCGTCTTGGCGCTCGCTAGGATCGCTCCGCCCGCGTCGATGCCAATGACGTCTTCGATCTCCTGCCTGGCGCTATCGGCGTCGGCCGAGGGCAGATCGATCTTGTTCAGCACGGGTACGACCTCGACCCCCTGCTCGATGGCCGTGTAGCAGTTGGCCACCGTCTGGGCTTCGACACCCTGCGAGGCGTCGACGACCAGCAGCGCCCCTTCGCATGCGGCGAGCGATCGCGAAACCTCGTAGGAAAAATCGACATGTCCTGGCGTGTCGATGAGATTGAGATTGTAGGTCTTGCCGTCCCGCGCCCGGTAGCTCAGCGCCGCCGTCTGCGCCTTGATGGTGATGC
>JRYG01002220.1_pt1 | contig 31790 bp, 37 predicted proteins | sample 235341 | NCBI WGS metagenome assembly JRYG01 (sample SAMN03074218, study PRJNA261478) | activated sludge metagenome | biome: Wastewater Treatment Plant; feature: Wastewater; material: Activated sludge; isolation source: activated biomass of a wastewater treatment plant treating hydrocarbon... ...
TTCCAACCAACTTCCTTTTTCCCCATCCGCCCGCAGAACCTTGCAGCAGCACCGCGTCGCAGCGAAGAGGTGCGCATTATACGGAGCCTTCTGCGCCGGTCAACATGTTTTTAACGTAGGGCTCGGAAATCCTGCCGATCATTGCAGAGTGACCCGCGCAAACTTTCTCTTGCCAACCTGCAACACGACCCCCCTTCCCACCGGAAGCACGCTGTTCTTGTCGGTAATCTTCTCGCCGTCAGCCTTGACGCCACCTTGTTCTATCATGCGGATGGCCTCCGAGGTGCTGGCCGTCAGGCCCGCCAGCTTGAGAACCTGGACAACTGGCATCGGCGAATTGGCGGAGGGAAGGACGACTTCCGGCATATCCTCGGGCAACACGCCCTGCCTGAATCGAGCCTCGAATTCCTCCAGGGCCGCAGCAGCGGCGGCGTTCCCGTGGAATCGAGCCACGATTTCCTGCGCCAGCAACACCTTGATATCCCGGGGGTTGCGACCGCTACCCGCCTCTTCGCGAAACCTGGAGATTTCGTTTGCCGGCCGAAAGGACAGCAGGTCGAAATAGCGCCACATCAACTGATCGGAAATGGACATGAGCTTGCCGAATATTTCCCGCGGCGGCTCGTTGATGCCCACATAGTTACCTAAGGACTTGGACATCTTGTTTACGCCATCCAATCCTTCGAGAAGCGGCATCATCAGCACGCATTGGGGGGCTTGCCCATAATGTTTCTGCAACTCACGCCCCACCAATAGGTTGAATTTCTGATCGGTACCGCCCAACTCAACGTCCGCTCTCATCGCCACGGAGTCGTAGCCCTGGCAGAGGGGATAGAGGAATTCATGGATGGCGATCGGCTGCCCCCCTGAGTAACGCTTGGAAAAGTCGTCACGCTCCAGCATGCGGGCAACGGTGTGCTGGGCTGCCAACTTGATCATTCCGGCAGCGCCCAGTCCGTCGAACCAGGCCGAGTTGAAACAGATCTCGGTTTTGTCTGGGTCCAGTATCTTGAATACCTGTTCCCGGTAGGTTGCCGCATTTTCCACAATCTGCTCCCGCGACAGGGGCGGTCGCGTGACATTCTTCCCGGTTGGATCCCCGATCATTCCGGTAAAGTCACCGATCAGGAACATCACGTGATGTCCCAGATCCTGGAAATGACGCAACTTGTTGATCAACACGGTATGCCCCAGGTGGAGATCCGGAGCGGTCGGGTCAAAACCGGCCTTTATGCGAAGTGGCCGACTAGCCTTGAGCCTATCGATAAGTTCCGCCTCGATCAGCAGTTCGTCGCAGCCCCGCTTGATCTGCTGCAAACTTTCCTCGATACCCACCATGACGCACACCTCCGTACCTCGCCCCGCTCAACGCGCTCGCGCCAATTCGGGCTCGGCAACTCTATGGAAAAAGAGGCGCATTTTAACCCACTCCCTTTTCGCCCCACCGCCATGCGCCAACGAGGCCGCTTCGATGCGGCAAGCCGCCAGAAACGCAAAGGGCGGCACAAGGCCGCCCCGGATGCAAATAGAGTTTACGGATCAGGCAGAGAATGACGAGCCGCAACCGCAGGTGGACGTGGCATTCGGGTTGCGAATGACAAACTGCGAACCTTCCAGCCCCTCGGTGAAGTCGATTTCGGCCCCGACCAAGTACTGGTAACTCATGGGATCGATCAGCAGGGTCACGCCGTTCTTTTCCATGGTGGAGTCGTCTTCATTGACTTCTTCATCGAAGGTGAACCCATACTGGAAGCCGGAGCATCCGCCGCCGGTAACGAAGACCCGCAGCTTGAGGTTGGGATTCCCCTCTTCCTCGATCAACTCCTTCACCTTGTTGGCGGCGCTATCGGTGAAAATCAGGGGAGAGGTCGTTTCGGCCACGGCATTCATGAAAAACTCCTAATAAGTGAGCCTCGAATTATGAGAGGCATCGCAGGGACTGGTCAATCAACGGATTAGTTGGATGCAGCCAGTTTTAGTTCCACCGACTTGCTAGCCTGGTGGACGAGACGCCCTTCGATCACCGCCCCCTGGTGCATTTCGATCGCGGCATAGGTTACGTCTCCGACAATCCTGGCTCGCGGCTGCATTTCCAAAGATTCGCTGACCGTCACCGCCCCGGCCACGGTACCGTTGATGACGAAGTGGGCCACCTCTACCTGCCCCTCGATTCTCGCCTGCTCGCTCAATACAAGCGTCGATGAACTCGCACCCTCGGCGGCGGTGACGTTCCCCTTAACCTCTCCATCGATCCGCAAACCACCAGAGAAGCGCACATTGCCTTCAACAACGGTGCCAACACCGATCAGACTGTCGATGCGGCCCTGGGGCCGACTATCGTTCTTTGTTCCGAACATGCCACCTCCTAGAGTTGAGCCAAGCCTTTGGCTTTGAGTGTATCACCCTGAAAAACATAGGCCTCAACGCTCTTCAGGCGCGCCCCCCGTGGAATCGTCAAGATGCCGTCCTTGCGCAGGAAATGATGGATCTCCACCTGGTAATCGCCAGCCGCTTCGGTCGGGGCCGGGAACGTGAGTTGTTGATCGCGGCCCTCCTGGCTGATCACTGCTTTGAATTGCAGCCGGCCGCGAAAGTCTCGCAACTGTTTACTAGCCTGGAAAGCAAGGAGGATACGGTACCGATACTGCCCACCTTCGGACTCCCTGGCAACCCGCAAGCGTTCCACACGTACCACCGCTTCGTTACCCGCCGCTGGCGGCACCAGTCGCTCGAATAGGGCATTCTCCTCCTTCAATCCCACATTCTCCGCTTCCAAGGCTTTCAAGCGGGACACCAATTGGCGCTGGGCGGTACGTTCCATTTCAACGGCGTTCTGTTCGGTACCGGAAACGGATCTCAGACGGACCGTTTCCTCCCTGGCCGCCTGGAGCTGCTCCCTGACCGAAGCCAGTTCCGCCTTGAGCTGAGCGGTTTCGCCGTATTGAGCCACAGACCAGACCATGGCGGCCACAATGGCTGCCCCTGCAATCGCCGTAGCAAGATTCCAGTGCCATCCATGATGCGGCCGAATGGCAACACGCGGCGCCGTGATGCCGAAACGGCGCCGGAATCGTCTGAGCCTTAGGGTAACAGCGGGAGTTGGCATAACCCGGCCCGCTCGTCCAGGCCGAACATGATGTTCATATTCTGGACCGCTTGCCCGGCCGCACCCTTGACCAGGTTGTCAATCACCGAGAGGATGACCAGCGTATCGCCGCCCTGGGGGCGGTGGACTGCGATGCGGCAAACGTTGGCCGAGCGCACAGTACGAGTTTCCGGATGAGATTTTGGCGGCAGGACATCGACGAAAGACTCGTTGGCGTACGCCTCTTCGAAAACTGCCTGGAAGTCCGCTTCTTGGATAATGCGGCCGTAAAGGGTTGCATGGATGCCGCGAATCATCGGCGTCAGATGGGGCACGAAGGTCAGACCGACCACCCCACCGGCCATCTCACCAAGCCCCTGGCGTATTTCCGGGAGATGACGGTGTCCAGGAACGCCATAAGCCTTGAAATTATCGGAAGCCTCCGAGAACAGGATATGAGTTTCCGCCTTGCGGCCCGCCCCGGAAACGCCCGACTTGGCGTCCGCCACCAAGTGCGCCGTATCGACCAATCCCGCCCTTACCAACGGCATGAAGCCCAGTTGCACCGCCGTGGGGTAACAACCGGGATTGGCCACCAACCGGGCATCACGAATCAACTCACGATTGACTTCCGGCAAGCCATATACGGCCCGCGCCACCCAATCCGGGCATCCATGCCGCATACCGTACCACTTCTCCCACTCCGCGATGTTCTTGATACGAAAGTCGGCGGCCAGATCCACGACCCGAACGCCGGCATCGAGCAAGGCTGGCGCCTGCTGCATGGCGATACCATTGGGAGTCGCGAAGAATACGACGTCGCATCCCTTCAGGTTTGCCACTGCCGGGTCCTCGAATCGCAGATCAACCCGACCCCGGAGGCTAGGGAACATCTCCGCGACGCCGGTACCGGCATCACCCCGTGACGTGATGACGGATATTTCGGCTTCCGGATGCTGGGCAAGAAGACGCAAGAGCTCCACACCCGTGTAACCGGTGCCACCAACGATACCCACCTTGACCATGCTGAACAATCTCCCGACGAAGTCGGGGATGATACTCCGAGTCCCACAAACGAAAAAGCCGCCTGGCGGCGGCTCTTTCCACTGGCTGACGGCAATCAGCGCTTGGAGAACTGCTTGCGGCGACGCGCCTTGTGGAAACCAACCTTCTTGCGCTCCACTTCGCGTGCATCGCGGGTTACGAAACCGGCCTTAGACAGCGCAGGCTTGAGGCCAGCATCGAACTCGATCAGGGCACGGGTAATGCCGTGGCGCACGGCACCGGCCTGACCGGACTCACCACCGCCGGTCACATTGACCTTGATGTCGAAGCCCTTCAACTGATCGACCAACTCCAGGGGCTGGCGAACAATCATGCGGCCGGTCTCGCGGGAGAAGAACTCATCCACCGGCTTGCCGTTCACCACAATGGCGCCGGAGCCACGCTTCATGAATACACGGGCAACAGCGCTCTTGCGACGGCCGGTACCGTAATAATAACTTTCAGCCATTTTCTACCCCTTAGATTTCCAGCGTCTTGGGCTGCTGGGCGGCATGCGAATGAGCATCGCCGGCATAGCACTTGAGTTTCTTCAGCATGGCGTAGCCAAGCGGGCCCTTGGGCAACATGCCCTTGACCGCCGTTTCCAGGGCGCGCCCCGGGAAGCGCTGCTGCATCTTCTTGAAATTGGTTTCGGTGATACCGCCGGGGTAACCGGAATGACGATAGTACTTCTTATCGTCAGCCTTGTTGCCGGTAACCACGATCTTTTCAACGTTGGTGACGACGATGAAATCGCCGGTATCGACGTGCGGAGTGTAGATGGCCTTGTGCTTGCCGCGCAGACGACGCGCGATTTCGGTGGCGAGGCGGCCGAGCACCTTGTCTGTGGCATCCACCACAAACCACTCGCGCGTCACCTCATGTGGTTTGGCGGAAAAAGTTTTCATTCGTGCCGTCCTATATATGGGTGCTGATTACAGAAAGCCGCGGATTCTAACCGGCCCCTGGACGGCATGTCAATCCCGCGGGACCAGGCAAAAAAAACGCGGCTCGCTGAGCCGCGTAAATCCACACCAAAGGAGGAGGGTGGAGGAGACAAACCTGAACTCCCGAACCCAGCAAGGGTTGCAGTAGTTCGTTCGGTTCTCATTGTGCCCAAAACCGCCCTGTGGCGCAAGAATTTTTTGTGCGCCGCCGCATGATACGATAAATCATATGATTAATATTAATAATTGTTCATAACATCTTGTTAACAATGGATTATTATATGCATTACAACATTGATTTCGTATAGGTTAAGGCAAACGCCGCCCAAGTCAATGTATATCAAAACAAATAATTTGCTGCATCGCAGCATTACCCATCCGGGGATCAAAGGCGCCGGCCGCGAAGGCGTCAGCTAGAATTCGAGCCTTATTTCTGGAGAGCGACATGGAGTGCACAGTCAGATGGATGGGTACCGACGGAGGAATGTCCTTTGTCGGCGAGACGGGCAGCGGCCACGCAGTCGTGATGGACGGCGCGCCGGAGGCCGGCGGGCGAAACCTTGGCCCGCGCCCCATGGAGATGGTGCTGGCCGGCACAGGCGGATGCACCGCCTTCGACGTTGTGCTGATACTGAAGAAGGGCCGCCACGCAGTCTCGGGCTGCGAGGTGAAATTGACGGCGGAGCGAGCGGATACGGACCCGAAGGTATTCACGCGCGTCCACTTCCACTATCGGGTACGCGGCAGGCAGCTCAAGCCGGAAGCGGTGGCCCGGGCCATTGAGCTATCGAAGGACAAATACTGCTCCGCTTCCATCATGCTGGGAAAGACGGCGCAAATTACCTACGACTATGAAATCCTAGAAGACAGCCAGTCGTGACCTACCCGCGTCAGAGGTAATAGGCGGTTCTGGTCATTACCCTGGCCGCCATACGCATCGCCAATCTTACCGGCGCCGGCAGATCCCGGGCGCCAAGCCCGACGGCCGTTTGCGCGTGCCGAATCTCGTCGAGCCGCATCTGCTGGAGGACCGCCGACGACTTCTGATCATGGGGAGGGAGGGATTCCAAGTGGCCGTCGAGATGCGCTTCGACCTGACGTTCGGTTTCCGCGAGGAACCCCAGGTTCCATTTCTCACCGCAGCGCCCCGCGAAAATGCCGAGTGCCAGGGCGCCACCGTACCACAAGGGATTGAGCAGGCTCTTGCGACCACCCAGTTCTGCCAGACGCTGCTCGGTCCACGCCAGATGTTCCGTTTCCTCCCGGGCCGCCTCCCGCAGGGCGTCCGTGACCGCAGGATCCTTGCAGGTCAGCGCCTGGCCCTGGTAGAGGGCCTGGGCGCAAATCTCCCCGCAATGGTTGACCCGCATCAAGCCGACTGCATGACGGCGCTCGGCCTCGCCGAGGGCTGCCTCGGGCAACGCTTGCCCCGGTACCGGCCGGGAACTCCTGGCGGCTGCATAAACCGTACGCAACGCGCTGTCGAACTCGACGATGAAGCGATCCATGGCCATGGTTCAGTCGCTTCTTTTCAGGGATGGATGCCCACCCTTGCGCAGGGCATCCCGGGCCTCGTCGGCGGTTCTGACGACGAGGCCGGTAGGGCAGAAATACTCCAGGAAGAGGGCCGCGTGATAGCGATTCGCCGCACCGGGATCAATGATGCGCTCCCAGCGGCTATTGCGTGCACGGGACCATGAACCGTCACTTCGCCCCATGGCGTAGAGGCGCTTTTCCCGCGTGTCGCAGCGAATTCCCTCGAAGCTGACATTGCGCACGCCGCTGGGGCTCTCGACAACTACCGCAAAACGCACAACTTCGTCATTGGCGATGTTGATTGAAGAGAGGTCGATGTAGAACTTGTTGTCGGCGATGGCGCTGACGTAAAAAGGCTGAAGGTTCTCGGCCCGTGGCGCAGCAGGCAGCTCAAACACCGCCTCCTCCCACTTCTTTGGTTCGAAATCCTCGTCCGAAAGGGCCCAGGCGGCAGCTGCCGCCTGCAGGCCGAAGATGACAAAAATAAGTCTCGTCAAACGAATTTCACACCCCTGCATATTCGGCAATAACCGCCTCGATTTCGGCAAACGTTCTGGCCACTTCTGTGGTGTGCAAGGGAATGCCCAGTTGCCGGGCAACCTGTGAAGCGGAGAAGATACCGCGCACCATCTGCCGGCCAGCAACCACGTCCCGATCCACCACCAGCGCATGTTGACGCCCGCTTCGACGCAACGTCTCGACGACGGCGCCCACGCGTGCGCGCAGCACTTCGGTCATGTCGAGTACTTCGATATCCTGGCGCGGCGTCATGACATCGGCCACCTTCACCTCCTCATGGCGAACACGGCGCTTGTGTACGACCTGCATGGGCCGCTCGCCCAGCAGATCGCGAGCGGTCACGACACCGCTCACGCAACCGTCGCGGCCGACGACCAGCAGCGAACGGACGCCGCGGGCAATCATCGCCTGGTTGGCCACGTCGATATGGGTCTCGGGGTCGATGGTCGCCGCCGGCACCAGCCGGAGATCGGTCATGACGTCGATAGCCGGGGAATCGGCCGTCACCGGCCGGGGAGAGAACGACGCCGGTTGATGGAATCCGGCACCGACTTCCAATGTGCTCGCCTTCAATGGCTTATGACCCGCTTCCATGCTTCTCCTCCTTCGCGTTGGTGGAAAAAGCCTCGATATTTCCGGCGTTAGACTCGATAGCGGGGAAACGGTTGCGTCGCTTCGCGCGGTGCCGGCGGTCGGCATCGAGGAAACGAACAAGTTCGTTCAGCGCCTGCTCATAAACACCGCGCTTGAATTCAATGACCAGTTCGAGCGGCACCCAGTATTCGTTCCAACGCCAGGCGTCAAATTCTGGCTTGTCCGTGGCCCGGAGGCTGACATCGCTGTCCCGACCCACCAGGCGCAAGAGGTACCAGATCTGCTTCTGGCCCTTGTAGGATCCGCGCCATTCGCGCTTGATCCACTGCATCGGCACTTCATAACGCAGCCAGCCCTTGGTCCGCCCCAGGATGCGCACATGCTCGGGCTTGAGGCCCACTTCCTCGTACAGTTCCCGGAACATCGCTTGCTCTGGCGTCTCGCCGCGCTTGATGCCCCCCTGGGGGAACTGCCAGGAATGTTCACGGATGCGCTTGCCCCAGAATACCTCGTTCTTGGCGTTGCAAAGAATGATGCCGACGTTCGGGCGATAGCCTTCACGGTCGAGCATAAGAAATCCTGCTAAAACTAGAGTTGTCGCCATTCTTTCACAAAGGCTGGACGCATGCAAAGAACGGGCAGCGTGTAAAATCTGCTTTTTCCAACGAATTCAAGAGCATTCCATGCGCACCTCGCAGTTTTTCTTCACCACCCTCAAGGAAGCCCCCAACGACGCCGAAGTGGTCAGCCACAGGCTGATGCTGCGCGCAGGCCTCATCAAGCGTGCCGCCGCCGGCATCTATACCTGGATGCCCCTGGGCCTCAAGATCCTGCGCAAGGTGGAGAACATCGTGCGCGATGAAATGAACCGCGCCGGCGCCCAGGAGTTGCTGATGCCGGCGGTGCAACCCGCCGAACTGTGGCAGGAATCGAAGCGCTGGGAGCAGTATGGCCCGGAACTGCTGCGCTTCAAGGATCGCCACCAGCGCGATTTCGTCATCGGCCCCACCCACGAGGAAGTAATCACCGACGTGGTGCGCCGCGACGTGAAGAGCTACCGCCAGTTGCCTATCCACCTCTATCAGATCCAGAGCAAGTTCCGCGACGAGATCCGCCCCCGCTTCGGCGTCATGCGCGGCCGGGAATTCCTGATGAAGGACGGTTACTCCTTCCATACCTCCTTTGCCGACCTGCAACGGGAATACCAGAACATGTACGAGACCTACAGCCGCATCTTCAGCCGGCTGGGGCTCAAGTTCCGGGCCGTGGCCGCCGACACCGGCTCCATCGGCGGCACCGGCTCCCACGAATTCCACGTCCTGGCCGACTCGGGAGAAGACGCCATCGCCTTCTGCCCGACGTCGGACTACGCGGCCAACGTCGAGCTGGCTGAGGCCCTGGCCCCGGCGACGCCCCGTGCTGCTCCGGCCGCCGCTCTCGCCAAGGTCGCCACGCCGGGCAAGACGGCCTGCGCCGAGGTGGCAGAGTTTCTGGGCATCAGCGCCAGCCACATGGTCAAGTCCATCGCCGTGGTCAGCGAGCAGGAGGACGGCAACAAGACGTTTGCCCTGCTGCTGCTGCGCGGCGACCATGAACTGAACGAAATCAAGGCGGGCAAGATCGAGGGCCTCTCCCCCTTCCGCTTCGCAACGGAGGGCGAGGTGGTGGACCACCTCGGTTGCAAACCGGGCTACATCGGCCCGGTCGGCACCGACCCCAGCCGCGTACGCGTTATCGCCGACCGTACCGTGGCCACCATGAGCGACTTCGTCTGCGGGGCCAACGCCGAGGGCTTCCACTTGACCGGCGCCAATTTCGGGCGCGACGCTGGCGAACCGGAAGTGGCGGACATCCGCAATGTCGTCGCCGGCGACCCTTCTCCCGACGGCAAAGGCACCCTGGACATCTGCCGGGGCATCGAGGTCGGACACATCTTCCAGCTCCGCCAGAAGTATTCCCAGGCCCTCCAGTGCGCCTACCTTGACGAAAACGGCAAGAGCCAGATCATGGAGATGGGCTGCTACGGCATCGGCGTCTCCCGCATCGTCGGCGCAGCCATCGAGCAGGGCAACGACGACAAAGGCATCGTCTTCCCCGCTGCCATCGCCCCCTTCGAGGTCTGCATCGTGCCCATGGGTTACCAGAAGAGCGATGCGGTCAAGGCCGCCGCCGATGCCCTCTACGCCGAACTCAGAACCGCCGGCATCGACGTCCTGCTGGACGACCGCAACGAACGTCCCGGTGTCATGTTCGCCGACATGGAGCTGATCGGCATTCCCCATCGCCTAGTCATCGGCGAACGGGGTCTCAAGGACGGCCAGGTCGAATACAAGGGGCGGCGGGATGCGGAAGCCACCCTGATTCCCCGGGCCGATGCCACTGCCTTCGTGCGGGAGAGGCTGTGCGCCGGCTGATCGCGGCCTCGTTGTTGTTCCTGGCGGCGCCGGCCATAGCCGGCGCCCAGAAGTAAGAACCACATTCCGCCAGCGTCCAGGCCGCCCTCCAGAAGGCGGTTTCGGACAGCCGACCGCCGGCCAGCTCCTTCCGCGACGCCATGGAGGCTGTGGACTGGTTGACCGAAATGTCACGGCGCCTGGAAAAGCGGATTCCCAACCGGGATTACCGCATCGAGCTCCTGCGCGCCGTTCATTACGAAGCCACCCGGGCCGGCCTTGACCCACAATTGGTGCTGGGGCTGATCCAGGTGGAATCGGGGTTCCGCAAGTACGCCGTGTCGTCGGCCGGCGCCCGCGGCTACATGCAGGTGATGCCCTTCTGGGTCAAGCTCATCGGCCGTTCTGACGACAACCTATTCCACCTGCGCACCAGCCTGCGCTATGGCTGCACCATCCTGCGCCACTATCTGGATATTGAGCGCGGCGACCTCTACCGCGCCCTGGGGCGCTACAACGGCAGCCTCGGCCAACCCGAATACCCCAACATGGTCCGGGCCGCCTGGCAGAGCCAGTGGAGCTACGAGCGCAAGACCGCGCTCACGACAGTCAGCGCCGCCCCCCTGCCAACCGCCCGCTGATCAGCGCCCCATGCCCGGCAGCATGCCCTTCATGCCGCGCATGAGCTTGCCCATGCCGCCTTTGGAGAAGTGCTTCATCATCTTCTGGGTTTGCTCGAACTGGTTGAGCAGGCGATTGACCTCCTGCACCTGAACCCCCGCCCCGGCAGCGATGCGGCGCTTGCGGCTGGCCTTGATGAGCTCCGGCTTGGCCCGCTCCTCCGGCGTCATGGAGTTGATGATCCCCTCCACGCGGCCGACCATCTTGTTCTCGGCACCGGCCGGCAATTGCCCGGCCATCTGGGCGAACTGGGCGGGGAGCTTGTCCATCATGGAGGTCAAGCCCCCCATCTTGCGCATCTGGCCGATCTGCTCCTTGAAGTCGTTGAGGTCGAACCCCTTGCCGGACTTGAGCTTCTTGGCGAAGGCAACGGCCTTTTCCTCGTCGATGCCCTTCTTCGCCTCCTCGATGAGGGACAGCACATCGCCCATGCCCAGGATGCGGGAGGCCATCCGCTCCGGGTGGAAGGGCTCCAGGCCACCGAGCTTTTCCCCGACACCGGCGAACTTGATGGGCTTGCCGGTGACGTGGCGGACCGACAACGCGGCACCCCCGCGGGCGTCGCCGTCGAGCTTGGTGAGGATCACGCCGGTCAGGGGCAGGGCATCACTGAAGGCCCGCGCCGTGTTGACGGCATCCTGTCCGAGCATGGCGTCCACCACGAAGAGCGTTTCGATGGGTTTCAGCGCGGCGTGCAGCCGCTTGATTTCCGCCATCATCTCCTCGTCGATGGCTAGGCGGCCCGCCGTATCCACCAACAAAACGTCGTAATAGTGACGCCTGGCCCAGTCGACGGCCGCCAGGGCTATGGCCTCCGGCTTGTCATCGGCGCTGGACGGAAAGAAATCCACGCCGGCCTGGCCCGCCACCGACTTGAGCTGCTCGATGGCCGCCGGACGATAGACGTCGCAGGACACCACCAGCACTTTCTTTTTCTGGCTTTCCCTGAGCAGCTTGCCCAGCTTGCCCACGGTGGTCGTCTTGCCGGCGCCTTGCAGGCCCGCCATGAGCACGATGGCCGGGGGCTGGGTGGCGAAGCTGATGCCCTCGTGGGCCGCCCCCATGATCTTGGTCAGTTCCCGGTGAACAACCCCCACCAGGGCCTGCCCCGGGCTCAGGGAGCCGATCACCTCCTCGCCCACGGCAGCCTCCTTGACGGCAGCGATGAAGTCCTTCACCACCGGCAAGGCGACGTCCGCCTCGAGCAGCGCCATGCGGACTTCCCGCAGGGCGTCGGCGATGTTCGATTCGGTGAGGCGGGCTTCGCCCTTGAGCGTCTTCATGACGCGGGCAAGGCGCTGGGTCAGGTTGTCGAGCATGGGGATAGGGCTTCTAGTAGAATTCCGGGATGGCCGATATTGTAATTCAGCTTCTGCCGCACATTGTTGCCGCCCTGCTCTACGCCGGGCTTGGCTTCCATTTTTGGAACACCCGCTGGCGCGAGGGCGACACCCAGTGCGTCGCTTGCCCCATGCAGGCCTGGGAACGGGGAGCCATCGGCGGCGCCCTGGCCATCCATGCCTTCGGGCTCTACAGCGCCCTATTCAACGATGTCGGCATGCGTTTTTCCTTTGGTTTCGCCCTTTCGCTCATGATGTGGCTGGCGGTGCTCATCTACTGGCTGGAAAGCTTCCTCGCCCGCATGGAAGGGTTGCAACCGCTGGTTCTGCCGCTGGCGGCCGTCTGCACCGCCCTGCCGGTGATATTCCCCAACGTACACCTGGTCGCCCACGCCGGCGCCACCGGCTTCAAGCTCCACTTCCTCGCGGCCATGCTGGCTTACAGCCTGTTCACCCTCTCTGCCCTCCACGCCGTATTCATGGGCTTCACCGAGCGCGCCCTGCACAAGAAGACCCTCACCCGCAGCCTGACCAGCCTGCCGCCGCTGCTGACCATGGAAGCGCTGCTTTTCCGCATGCTGCTCATCGGCTTCGTACTCCTGACCCTCGCCCTGGGCAGCGGCGTCCTGTTTTCCGAGCAACTGTTCGGCAAGGCCCTGGCCTTCGATCACAAGACCCTTTTCGCTTTCGCCTCCTGGGGCATCTTCGCCATGCTGCTGGTGGGGCGCCACGCCTGGGGCTGGCGGGGCCGCAAGGCGTTGCACTGGACGCTCGCGGGTTTTACCGTATTGCTCCTGGCCTATATCGGCAGTCGTTTCGTCGTCGAAATCATCCTCGGGCGTGCCTAGAAGTTGGACGGCATCCCTCTTTCGGCGCTCTCCCTGGCCCTGATATTACTTCTGGCGATCTCGGCCTTTTTTTCGCTGAGCGAGACGGCGATGATGGCGTCGAACCGCTTCCGGCTCCGGCACCTCGCCCAGAATGGCCATCACGGCGCGCGGAAAACCCTGGATCTGCTGGAACGAACCGACAAATTGCTTGGAGTCATCCTCCTTGGCAACAATTTGGTCAATTCGGCTGCCGCCACCCTAGTGAGCGTCATCACCATCGAACTCTTCGGCGAGGAAAAATGGGCGCTGGGCGCCGGCACGCTGGCGGTCACCTTTGCCATCCTGGTGTTTTCCGAGATCACTCCCAAGATCATCGGCGCCTCCTACAGCGACCGACTCGCGGTCGCACTCGGGTACCTGCTCGCTCCCTTGCTGCGTCTGTTCTATCCGGCGGTCTGGTTCATCAACCTCTTCGCCAGCGCCCTGCTTCGCCTCATGCGCCTGACACCGGCCCCCGGCCAGCAGGAAGTCAAGCTGACCCCGGAAGAACTCCGCAGCCTCGTCCTCGAGTCGGCACACTTCATTCCCAAGAAGCACCAGGCCATCCTCGCCAACCTCTTCGAACTCAACGGCATTACCGTAGAAGATGTAATGACACCCCGCGGGGCCATAGAAATCCTCGATTTGGCCCAACCCTGGCCGGAAGTCGCGACCCAGCTGGCCACCAGCCACCACAGCCGCCTTCCAGTATGTCTCGAATCCCTGGACCAACTTCTCGGCATCCTGCCGATCCGGCGGCTCATCGGCGAAATCGGCCACGGCGGGATAGACGAAGGTCAGTTGCGCAGCCTTCTCGCCGAGCCCTATTACATTCCCGCCGGTACCCCGGTCTTTTCCCAACTGGCCTTCTTTCAGGACAACCGCCAGCGCATCGGCTTCGTCATTGACGAATACGGCGAAATACTCGGCCTCCTGACCCTCGAAGACATCATCGAGGAAATCGTCGGCGAGTTCACCACCTCCATCGCCGGCCTGGGCACTTCGCTGGGCTGGAACGATGAAGGCTGGGCAGTCGTGGAAGGCACCCGTTCGCTGCGGGAGATCAATCGTCGGCTCGGGCTCGACTTTCCCCTTGCCGGCCCGAAAACCTTGAACGGGTTGATTCTCGAGCATTTCCAGGACATTCCAGAGTCCGGCGTCAGTTTGAAGATTGCGGGGATCGCAGTGGAAATCATGCAGACGGAGGATCGGAGCGTCAGAACCGCCCGCGTCTTCCGACCCCGGCGCTAAACCCATGGCAGACGCGGACTTTACAAACATTTGCCCCCGTAGCATCATCGAAACGATTTATTCGGCATTTGAAAACATATAGATGGCAGCCACTCCCCAAGCAGCCCCTCTCAGTGGCCTCGCGCGAGCGATGGTTCAGGCTGGCCGCCTGAAGGAAGGCGAGGCTGAGCAATTGCTCGCCCAGGCCGCTGCCGCCAAGAGCACCCTGATCGAACAACTGGTGCAGAGCAAGAAGGCAACGGCACTCGAAGTGGCGCGTTTTGTCGCGGAAACCTTCGGTTATCCTCTGCTCGATCTCAATTCCTTCGACGAAGCCCATATCCCGGCGAACGCCGTCGACCGGAAGCTGATCTCCTCCCACCGGGTCATCCCACTCAACAAGCGGGGCAACCGCCTGTCGATCGCCATTGCCGACCCGACCAACCTGCGCGCTCTCGACGAAATCCGCTTCCAGACCGGCCTGGCGGTGGACCCCATCGTGGTGGAGGAACCCAAGCTCGCGCCGCTGGTGGCAAAATACTCGGAATCGGCGGAAGAATCGCTCAAGAATCTGGCGGGCGAAGACATCAACCTCGATTTCCTCGACGAGGAAGCCAACTCCAAAGCCGACGAGGCAGCGACGGCCGACATAGACGATGCCCCGGTCGTCAAGTTCATCCAGAAGATCATGCTCGACGCCATCAACGATGGCGCTTCGGATATCCATTTCGAACCATACGAGAAGTTCTACCGCATTCGTTTCCGTATCGACGGCATTCTGCGGGAAGTCGCGACCCCCCCCTTGGCCATCAAGGAAAAGATCGCCTCCCGCATCAAGGTCATTTCCCGGCTCAACATCGCCGAGAAACGCGTCCCCCAGGACGGCCGGATGAAACTGGTGCTCTCCAAGTCGCGGGCGATCGATTTCCGCGTCAGCACGCTCCCCACCCTGCAGGGCGAGAAGATCGTCCTGCGGATCCTCGATCCGACTTCGGCCACGCTCGGCATCGAAGCGCTGGGCTACGAACCGGAGCAGAAAGCCGCCCTGCTCGACGCCATCAATCGCCCCTACGGCATGATCCTGGTAACGGGCCCGACGGGTTCCGGCAAGACGGTATCGCTCTACACCTGCCTCAACATGCTCAACAAGCCCGGCGTGAACATCTCGACCGCCGAGGATCCCGCGGAAATCAACCTTCCCGGCATCAACCAGGTCAACGTTGACGACAAGGTCGGGCTAACCTTCGCGGCTGCCCTTAAGTCCTTTCTGCGCCAGGATCCGGACATCATCATGGTCGGCGAAATCCGCGATCCGGAAACCACCGGCATCGGCATCGAGGCCTCCCTCACCGGCCACCTGGTGCNNTCATGGTCGGCGAAATCCGCGACCTAGAGACCGCGGAAATCGCCGTCAAGGCAGCCCAGACAGGCCACCTGGTCTTGTCCACCCTGCATACCAACGATGCACCGCAGACGCTGACGCGACTGATGAACATGGGCGTGCCCACCTTCAATATCGCCTCCAGCGTGCTGCTCATCACCGCCCAGCGACTGGCACGGCGCCTATGTACCTGCAAGCAACCGGTGGAAGTGCCGCGGGAAACGCTCCTCAACGCGGGATTCTCCGAAGAGGATCTTGCCGGCAACTGGACGCTCTACGGCCCCGGCGGCTGTGACCGCTGCAAGGGGAGCGGGTACAAGGGCCGGGTCGGCATCTACCAGGTGATGCCGGTATCGGAAGCCATCCAGCGCTTGATCATGGCCGGCGCCACGTCCCTCGACATCGCCGCGCAGGCGCTCACGGAAGGGGTCAAGGACCTGCGCCAATCCGGGCTATTGAAAGTGAAGCAAGGTGTCACCTCGCTCGACGAGGTCCTCAGCACCACCAACGCATAACAGGGAGACAAGGGATGGCCACCGCCGCAAGATCGAGAAGTTCCGGCGTCAAGGAGTTCACTTTCATCTGGGAAGGCAAGAACAAGGACGGCAAGACCGTTCGCGGCGAAGTGCGTGCGCCGACCCAGGCTGTCGTCCAGACCACCTTGCGCCGCCAGGGCATCATGGTCAGCAAGATTTCCAAGCAGCGCTTCAAGAGCGGCGGCAAGGTCACGGAAAAGGACATCACGCTGTTCACCCGCCAGTTGGCCACCATGATGAAGTCCGGCGTGCCGCTGCTGCAGGCCTTCGACATTGTCGGCAAGGGCCACGCCAACCCGGCGGTCGGCAAACTCCTCCTCGACATCAAGAGCGATGTTGAGACCGGCAGTTCGCTGTCCCAGGCTTTCCGCAAGTACCCGCTGTATTTCGACAGCCTCTACTGCAACCTGGTCGCGGCCGGTGAGCAAGCCGGTATTCTCGACAGCCTCCTGGACCGCCTGGCCACCTACAAGGAAAAGATCCTGGCCATCAAGGCGAAGATCAAGTCCGCCCTCTTCTACCCCACTACCATCATCCTGGTCGCCTTCGTCATCACGGCGGTCATCATGATTTTCGTCATCCCCGCCTTCAAGGAAGTCTTCCGCAGCTTCGGCGCCGACCTGCCCGCGCCGACGTTGATCGTCATCGCCATGTCCGACTACTTCGTCGAGTATTGGTGGGCCATCTTCGGCGGCCTTTTCGGTGGCATCTATGCCTTCATCCAGGCCTACCGGCGATCCGAGGCGATGCAGATTGCCTTCGACCGCTACTCCCTGCGTATGCCGATCTTCGGCGACATCATCCGCAAGGCGGTCATCGCCCGTTGGACCCGTACCCTCGCCACCATGTTCAGCGCCGGTGTACCCCTGGTCGAATCCCTGGAATCCGTCGGCGGTGCCGCGGGAAACCACGTTTACAAGGTCGGCACCCGGCAGATCCAGGGGGAGGTTGCTACCGGCACCAGCCTAACCATCTCCATGCAGAACAGCAATCTTTTCCCCAACATGGTCACCCAGATGGTGGCCATCGGCGAAGAATCGGGTGCCCTCGACTCCATGCTGGGCAAGGTCGCCGACTTCTTCGAGGCGGAAGTCGATGACGCCGTCGCCGCCCTGTCCAGCATGATGGAACCCATGATCATGGTAGTCCTCGGGGTGCTGATCGGCGGCATGGTGATCGCCATGTACCTGCCCATCTTCAAGCTCGGCGCCGTGGTCGGATGACGTTGCCAGAAACCAGCGGCCTGGCCGCGCTCGCCGGGCTGCTGGGTCTGTGCGTCGGCAGTTTTCTCAACGTGGTGATCCATCGCCTGCCCCGGATGATGGAAAGGGACTGGCAGGCCCAGTGTGCCGAGTTGCGCGGCGAACCAGCCCCCGCCGAAGGCGAACGCCTGACGTTGGCGACTCCCCGCTCCCGCTGCCCGCACTGCGGGCACCGGATAACCGCCCTCGAGAACATTCCCGTCCTCAGTTACCTCTTCCTGCGTGGCCGCTGCTCCCGGTGCGGGGCTGCGATCTCCCTCCGCTATCCGCTGATCGAACTGGCCACGGCCCTGCTCTCGGCATTCTCCGTCGTCCATTTCGGCGCCGGCTGGCCGGGCCTCGCCAGCCTGGCGCTGATCTGGTCGCTGATCGCCCTGGCCTGGATCGACTTCGACACTCAGCTCCTGCCCGACGCCATTACGCTCCCGCTGCTCTGGCTGGGGCTGGCGGTCAATATTTTCGGCACCTACGTGGACCTCAAGTCGGCGGTAGTTGGCGCCATGGCGGGATATCTCTCGCTCTGGTCAGTTTACTGGCTCTTCAAACTGGCCACGGGCAAGGAGGGCATGGGCTACGGCGACTTCAAGCTTCTCGGTGCCCTGGGCGCCTGGCTCGGCTGGCAGATGCTGCCAGCTGTCATCCTGCTTTCCTCCCTGGTCGGCGCCGTTGTCGGCATTGCCCTGATCCTGGTGGCAGGGAGGGGACGGAGCGTACCCATTCCCTTCGGACCCTATTTGGCGGCTGCGGGTGTCATTGCCCTGTATTGGGGCCCCGCCATCACCGGAGCCTATCTGGGAACCCTCCCTTGAAAATCCTTGCCGTGGCACCATGTGATGCAAGGAATAAGTGTCAGTTATAATTCAAGGTTTTGGAGGATTCCCATGCCGATCTACGAGTATCGCTGCGACGCCTGCGGTTTCCAGAAGGAACACCTGCAGAAAATGAGCGACCCCGCCCTGACCACTTGCCCTGAGTGCGGCAAGGAGAGCTACAGCAAGTTGCTGTCTGCTGCCGGCTTTCAGTTGAAGGGTAGTGGCTGGTACGCGACGGATTTCAAGGGGGGCGGCAAGGCGGCCCCGAGCAAACCCAGCGAGACCCCACCCTGCCAGGGTGGCAGCGGAGCCTGCGCGTGCGCAGCCAGCTGATCAAGCGCTATTTCATCACCGGATTACTGATCTGGGTTCCCCTGGTCATTACCGGCTGGGTGCTGTCGCTCATCGTCAGCACCCTGGACCAGTCCCTGCGCCTGCTCCCCGAAGCCGTCCATCCGCAGCACGTGTTCGGCTTCGCCATTCCCGGTGCCGGTGCGGTGCTCACGTTGCTGATGATATTCATCACCGGACTCCTGGCCACCAACTTCATCGGCCAGAAACTGGTGATCTGGTGGGAACGTCTGCTGGCCCGCATTCCCGTCGTCAATTCGGTATACAACAGCGTCAAGCAGGTATCGGACACTCTTTTCGCCCCTAACGGGAACGCCTTCCGCAAGGCGCTGCTGGTCCAGTATCCACGGGCCGGCAGTTGGACCATCGCCTTCCTGACCGGACAGCCGGGCGGCGACGTCCGCAACCACCTGAACGGCGAATACGTCAGCGTCTACGTTCCCACGACCCCCAATCCCACCTCGGGCTTCTTTCTCATGATGGCCTCCGCCGAGGTGGTCGAACTCGACATGACGGTAGACGAAGCCCTCAAATACATCATCTCGATGGGAGTGGTCGCCCCACCCGCCAACCATCGCTCCGTACCCAACACCTAAACTTCTGGAACAGCTTCATGCGTAGCCATTACTGCGGACAACTCAACGCCACCCTCGACGGCCAGATCGTCACCCTTTGCGGCTGGGCCCATCGCCGCCGCGACCACGGTGGCGTCATCTTCATCGACCTCCGCGATCGCGAGGGCCTGGCCCAGGTGGTCTGCGATCCCGATCGCGCCGAGTCCTTCAAGATCGCCGAATCCGTCCGCAACGAGTTCTGCCTCAAGATCACCGGTAAGGTGCGCCCCCGCCCGGCAGGCACCACCAACGCCAACCTGGCCTCCGGGGAAATCGAAGTGCTGTGCCACGAGATTGAGGTGCTCAACCCCTCCGTCACCCCGCCGTTCCAGCTCGACGAGGAAAATCTCTCCGAAAACGTCCGCCTGACCCATCGCGTCATCGACCTGCGCCGGCCACAGATGCAGCACAACCTGATGCTGCGCTACAAGACGGCCCGGGCCTTCCGCCGCTTCCTCGACGACCATGGCTTTATCGACGTGGAAACCCCCATGCTCACCAAGAGCACCCCGGAAGGCGCCCGCGACTACCTGGTGCCCTCCCGCGTCCACCCCGGCCAGTTCTTCGCCCTGCCCCAGTCGCCCCAGCTCTTCAAGCAGCTCCTGATGGTGGCTGGCTTCGACCGCTATTACCAGATCACCAAGTGCTTCCGCGACGAGGACCTGCGCGCCGACCGCCAGCCCGAATTCACCCAGGTCGATATCGAAACCTCCTTCATGACCGAGACCGAGATCACCGCCCTCATCGAGGAGCTGATCCGCTACGTTTTCAAGGACGCCATCGACGTCGACCTGCCCAACCCCTTCCCCCGCATGCCCTACGCCGAGGCCATGAGCCGCTTCGGTTCGGACAAGCCGGACCTGCGCGTCACCCTCGAACTCACCGAAGTCACCGACGTCGTCAAGGATGTCGCCTTCAAGGTCTTCGCCGGCGTCGCCAACAGCGACAACGGCCGCGTGGCGGCGCTCCGCGTTCCCGGCGGCGCCAGCCTCTCCCGCGGCGAAATCGACGAATACACCAAGTTCGTCGGCATCTACGGCGCCAAGGGCCTGGCCTACATCAAGGTCAACGACGTCAGCCAGCTGAACGAGACCGGCCTCCAGTCCCCCATCGTCAAGAATCTCCACGAAGCTGCCCTGAAAGCCATCATGGAGCGCACCGGCGCCCAGTCCGGCGACCTCATCTTCTTCGGCGCCGACAAGGCCAAGGTGGTCAATGACGCCCTGGGGGCGCTGCGCACCAAGCTCGGCCACGAGAAGGGCTACCTCAACGGCAAGGCCTGGGAACCCCTGTGGGTCGTGGACTTCCCGATGTTCGAATACGACGAGGAAGACAAGCGGTGGACCGCCTGCCACCACCCCTTCACCAGCCCCAAGGACGAGCACGTGGCGCTGCTGACCAGCGACCCCGGCAAGTGCCTGGCCAAGGCCTACGACTTGGCCCTGAACGGCTGGGAAATCGGCGGCGGCTCGGTGCGTATCCACCGCGCCGACGTCCAGGAAACCGTATTCAAGGCCCTGGCCATCGGCCCCGAGGAACAGCAGGCCAAGTTCGGCTTCCTCCTCGACGCCCTCAAATACGGCGCCCCGCCCCACGGCGGCCTGGCCTTCGGCCTGGACCGCATCGTCACCATGATGACCGGTGCCGAATCCATCCGCGACGTCATCGCCTTCCCCAAGACCCAGCGCGCCCAGTGCCTCCTCACCGATGCCCCCTCCGGTGTCGACGAGAAACAATTGCGCGAGTTGCACATCCGCCTGCGCCAGAAGGTCGAGACCCAGGTCGAAGTCGGCCAGAGCTGACGCTACATGCCGCCCTGGCTGCGCTTCCTTCTTGCCCTCTGGCTGGCTCTTGGAAGCGCTGCCGGGCTGGCACGGGAAACAGGGCCAGGCTGGATCGCCGCTGCCGATCTTCCGGCCGAAGCCCGGCAGACCCTGGCCCTGATCAAGCGCGGCGGCCCCTTCCCCTACCCGCGGGACGGCATCATCTTCGGAAATTTCGAAAGACGCCTGCCCCCTCGGCCCCGTGGCTATTACCACGAATACACCGTCCGCACTCCGGGCATCGGAGGGCGCGGTGCCCGCCGCATCGTCGCCGGCACCGTCGGCGAGTATTACTATACCGACGACCACTACGCCACCTTTCGGCGCATCAGGGAGTAGGGAGAAGCTATCGATGGATCGGACCCAGTTGCGCAACGCCGGCCTGGCGGGCGTCTATCGCGCCCCTGACCAGACCCTGCGGGAGGCGGCCCGTGACCAGGCGGCGGCCCTGGATTTCGCCGTGGTGGGGGCCGACGTCTCGAAGCAGCGCTCCCTGCTTCATGTACTCAAGAAACTGGGGGAGGACCTCGGTTTTCCTCCCTGGTACGGCGTCAACCTGGATGCCTTGCACGACTGCCTGACCGATCCCGAGTGGCCGGGGGCCGGGCCAACCCGCGGCTACCTGATCGAAATACTCGGCCTGGAAGACTTTTGCCGCAAACACCCCGCCGATTTTGCCGCAGTGCTGGAAGTTCTTCGTTCAGCGGCCGAAATTCGTCGCCAGGACGGCACCCCCTTCTGGCTGCTGGTCGACAGCTCCACGGCGGACCTCCCGCCGCTGCCCGGTCGATGAGCGGCTACAAACAGCCCGTATCGGTTCTCGTCGTAATCCACACACCGGCACTGGAGGTGCTTCTCCTGGAACGACGCGCCCATCCGGGCTACTGGCAGTCGGTCACCGGCAGCCAGGAAGCGGAGGAGGATTTCGCCGCCGCGGCGCGAAGGGAGGTGGCCGAGGAGACCGGCATCGACGCCGATGCCCATGTCTTGACCGACTGGCAGATCACCAACACCTACGAAATCTTTCCGGAGTGGCGCCATCGCTATGCGCCCGGGGTTACCCGCAACACCGAACACGTCTTCGGGCTTCTCGTTCCCGCCCCGATGCCCGTCACCCTCGCCCCTGCCGAACACCGGGACTGGCGCTGGCTACCCTGGCGCGAAGCAGCGGAAGCCTGCTTTTCCTGGAGCAACCGGGACGCCATCCTGACACTCCCGGACCGCCTCCCCCCTCGCCGTTGACCGGTGTCAAACCACTGTTTCTCCCCTCTTGAAGACGCCAGGACACCTCCTATATTGGTGATGTGAATTCCATCCGCAACCCATCAGGAGACAATCATGGCCAACCTTACCCGTTTCGAGCCGTTCGATGACCTCTTCCGCGGTTTCTTCATTCGCCCCATGGAACTGGGCAATGAACTGATGGCCCCCAGTTCGGTCAAGCTGGACGTCAAGGAGCAGGACAATGCCTTTGTCGTCCACGCCGAACTGCCCGGCGTGAAGAAGGAGGACATTCACGTCACCGTCGATGGCAACCAGGTCGCCATCAGTGCCGAAGTCAAACGCGGGAAGGAAACCAAGGAAGGAGAACGCGTCCTGCGTTCCGAGCGCTACTTCGGCAAGGTTTCCCGGTCGTTCCAGCTGGGCCAGGACATCGACGAAAGCAAGGCGGCCGCCAAATTCACCGACGGCGTCCTCGAACTGACGCTGCCCAAGCGCGCCAGTAGTCCGACAAAAAGGCTAACGGTGGAATAGTACATCGCTACCGGTTTCAAACATGGTAGCCGGCACCTGTCCTTCGGGAGAGAGGGTTCTTCAATCAACCGCATCGCTCAGGTTGGAGGAAGATTTGAGGCGTCATCCGATGCATACAATACTTCAAACAATCTACTCACCGAGACGCCAAACGCGAGCGCGATGCGTTCAATATTGTCGAGCGAAACGTTCCGCGCCCCCCGCTCGACGTGAGCAACAAATGTCCTATGCAGCCCTGCTTCCAAGGCGAGGGTTTCCTGTGACCATCCTCTCTCGGCACGCAGCGTGCGAATGTTGCACGCGAGTACATGGCGGGCAAAGAGACGACCATCGCTGCTGCTGATTTTGGCGCCCATATCCATGGGGGGTGATAGTGTCCCACCGTCACTTTTAAGTCAGCCTTGTTTGCGTCACAATACATTTATATATATAAGCTGTTTTTATGAGGAGTGGGAATTATTTTTATTTGCCCACCATCGCTAGGATGCCAAGGAGGATCTCGTGACGTGGACGGAGTTTCATTCGGCGCTTACGACCAGTCGATTGCGCTGGGTTGTCAACGCCTTTGCCAAATCCCCCAACGGTGTCATGGTCACCGACGCCAAGGGGGTCGTTGTTGAGGTAAACGATGCATTCACATCGGTAACCGGCTATCCGAGAAACGAAATAATCGGCCAAAACCCACGGATTCTTCACTCCGGGCTGCAGAGCGCCGAATTTTACGAATCGATGTGGAAACGCCTGAGCGAAGACGGAGCGTGGCAAGGCGAGGTCACCAACCGTCGCCGTAACGGGGAAATCGTTGTCGAACTCCTGTCCATCAACGCTGTACACGATGATCTGGGGCGGGTAACTCACTACGTCGGCACCTTTGCCGACATCACCCGCTTCAAGGAATATCAGCGTCAGTTGGAAATGATGGCGCATTTCGACGCCCTGACCCAACTGCCCAATCGAGTATTGCTCTTGGATCGCATGCAGCAGGCCATTGCCTGGATTGAAAGGCAGGGTTCGCTCATGGCTGTCTGCTATATCGATCTCGACAATTTCAAACCGATCAACGATCGCTATGGCCATGCCGTGGGTGACCGCGTCCTCGTGGAGATTGCCGAACGGATGAAACGGGAAGTGAGGGAAGGGGATACCGTCGCCCGAATGGGCGGCGACGAATTTGTACTCCTACTAACCGACGTCGACACCATGTTCGAAGTGGAGGCAATAACCAAACGACTGTTGGCTGCACTTGCCGAACCAATCAGTTCCGAGCCCCCCCTCCAAGTCACGGCGAGTGCCGGGCTGACGCTATATCCAATCGATGGCAGCAACCCGGATATTCTGCTTCGCCACGCCGATCAGGCCATGTACAAGGCCAAGGAATGCGGTCGCTCGACCTACCATATTTTTGATCCGGAACTGGACCGCCGCGCCCGGCATACCCGCGACTCTATGGCTGCCCTCCGCCTCGCCCTGACGCGCAACGAACTGCGCCTTTTCTACCAACCCAAGGTGGATCTGCGAGATGGTCGAGTGATCGGTTTCGAGGCCCTGGTACGGTGGCAGCATCCCAAGGAGGGAATCCTGCTGCCCCAGGACTTCCTCGGAATGATTGCGGACTCCGATCTTGCCATCGAGGTCGACCTCTGGGTGATGGCCGAAGCATTGCGACAGATGGCGGAATGGCAACGAGCCGGTATCACCGTCCCCGTAAGCGTCAACGTATGCTCCAGACTGCTCCTTTGGCCTGAGTTCGAACTGCAGCTTCGCAAGCTTCTTCAGGCTGCCCCCGAGATTGCACCACGCCAGCTCGAGCTCGAGATTCTTGAATCTTCGGCACTCCATGACCTGCTCCTGGTGGCGCAGATAATCGATGCCTGTAGCCATCTAGGCGTGCGCTTCGCCCTAGATGACTTCGGAACCGGCTACTCATCCCTGACCTATCTCAAACGCCTTCCCGCCACTTCCCTCAAGATCGATCGCTCCTTTGTCGCGGACATGCTGGTCGACCAAGGGGATTTCGCAATCGTTCACGGCATTATTGGCCTTGCCGCGGCATTTCGTCGCGAAGTGGTCGCCGAAGGCGTGGAAACACACAAACAGGCTACCGAACTACTGCGCCTTGGCTGCCATCTGGCTCAAGGATTCGGCATTGCCCGGCCAATGCCGGCCAACGCCGTGCCGGATTGGACGCAAAACTTCCGCCTAGACACAGCCTGGGGATTCGGTCTTGGGTAAAATGGCGGCTTAACTCACTACTTCGCCGCCATGTCCCTCGAAAACCTCGCCCCCGGCACCAAGGCCGCCGTCCTCGCCGAAGCCCTGCCTTACATCAAGCGCTTCCACGGCAAGACCATCGTCGTCAAGTACGGCGGCAACGCCATGACCGACGAGCACCTCAAGAACTGCTTCGCCCGCGACGTGGTGCTGCTGGAACTGGTCGGCTTCAACATCGTCGTCGTCCACGGCGGCGGGCCCCAGATCGAAAACCTGTTGGCCCGGGTCGGCAAGAAGGGCGAATTCGTCCAGGGCATGCGCGTGACCGATGCCGAAACCATGGAAGTGGTGGAAATGGTCCTCGGTGGCCAGGTCAACAAGGACATCGTCAATCTCATCAATCAGCACGGCGGCAAGGCCGTCGGCCTCACCGGCAAGGACGGCAACTTCATCCGCGCCAAGAAGCTCATGCTGGAAAACAAGGACAATCCCGGCGATCTCATCGATGTCGGCCAGGTGGGCGAGATCACCTCCATCGACCCTTCCCTCATCGACCATCTGGACAAGGGTGCCTTCATCCCGGTCATCGCCCCCATCGGCGTCGGCGCCGGAGGGGAGACCTACAACATCAACGCCGACGTCGTCGCCGGCAAGATCGCCGAAGTGCTCAAGGCGGAAAAACTGATCCTCCTCACCAACACGCCCGGCGTACTGGACAAGGCCGGCAACCTGCTTACCGGCATCACTCCCAAGGAAATCGACGACATGGTGGCCGACGGCACCCTTTCCGGCGGCATGCTGCCCAAGATCGGCTCGGCGCTGGACGCCGCCCGCAGTGGCGTGAAGAGCGTGCACATCATCGACGGCCGCGTCGAACACGCCTTGCTGCTGGAAATTCTCACCGACCACGGCGTCGGCACCATGATCAAGTCCCGCTGACAAGACGCCTGCGCAGCGGGCTTCTTGCGGCGCAGGCCAACCTGCCCCAGGCAGGCAAAAAGGGCTGCGAGCGGCCGAAGTCAAGGTACACCATGAAATCACGCACCTGGCTCTTCGATCTGGACAACACCCTCCACGACGCCAGCCCCCACATCTTTCCCCATATCAACCGCTCGATGCGCCAATACATCGAGCGGCACCTGGGCCTCGACGAGGAGGCCGCCACCCGCCTGCGGCAGGATTACTGGGAGCGCTACGGCGCCACCCTGCTCGGCCTCATCCGCCACCACGGCACCGACCCCCACCACTTCCTGCGGGAAACCCATCAGTTCCCGGACCTGGCGTCCATGGTCCGTTTTGACCCGGCCGTACGCCATCGCCTGCGCCGGCTGCCGGGCCGCAAGATCATCTTTTCCAACGCCCCCCGCCGCTACACCGAGGCCATCCTCGCCATCACCGGCCTCGACCACCTGGTCGACGCAGTGTATGCCGTTGAGAACCTCCGCTTCCGGCCCAAGCCCATGCCCGCGGGCTTTCGGGCTCTGTTGCGGGCTGAGGGCCTCGACCCCCGCCGCTGCATCATGGTGGAAGACAGCCTGCCCAATCTCGCCACCGCCAAGGCGCTGGGCATGAAGACCGTGTGGGTGAGCACTGGCTTACGCCGTCCGCCCTATGTCGACTTGACGGTGCGTTCGGTGGCAGACTTGCAGCAGGGGGCTGCACGGCTATAATTTCCGCAACAATTCAGGGGGAGACAACCATGGCGGCAAAGACCGGGGAGCGCCGTCTGCAGATTTTGCAGACGCTGGCGGAAATGCTGGAACAACCGAAGGGCGAAAAGATCACCACGGCGGCCCTGGCGGCGCGGCTGGACTGCTCGGAAGCCGCCCTCTACCGCCATTTCGCCAGCAAGGCCCAGATGTTCGACGGCCTCATCGAATTCATCGAGCAAAGCCTGTTCGGCGTCATCAACCAGATCACCAGCGACGAGGCCGAAGGCTTCAAGCAGGTGGAACAGATCCTCGCCCTGCTCCTGCGCTTCGCCCAGAAGAACCGGGGCATGACCCGCGTCCTCATCGGCGACGCCCTGGCCGGCGAGCACGAGCGCCTGCAGGCCCGCGTCAACGCCCTTCTCGACAAGCTGGAAGCGGCCCTCAAGCAGGCCCTGCGCATCGCCGCCACCCAGGAGAACCTGAAGCCCGACGCCGATTTCGGCGCCCTTGCCAACCTGTTGCGTTGTTACGCCGTCGGCCGCTGGGAGCAGTACGCCCGCAGCGGCTTCGCCCGGGAACCCCTGGCCCAGTGGCCGCAGCAGTGGCCCATGCTGTATTTCGCCTGCCTCTCCCAGTCAGGCGCGCCGGGCAGCGTCTGAAGCCTCCCTCCGTTCGGACTGAGCCTGTCGAAGCCCATGACCAACCGCCCTTCGACGAGCTCAGGGCGAACGGGTGCGGCGACGCATCATGCCGCGTCCCGAATCCGGACTAGCGCAACCACTCCGCCGCCTCCAGGGCGAAATAGGTCAGGATACCGTCGGCCCCGGCCCGCTTGAAGGCCAGCAGGCTCTCCAGGACGCAGGCCTCCTCGTTCAGCCAGCCGTTCTGGGCAGCGGCCTTGAGCATGGCGTACTCGCCACTCACCTGATAGGCGTAGGTCGGCACCTTGAACGCATCCTTCACGCGGCGCACGATGTCCAGGTAGGGCATGCCCGGCTTGACCATGACCATGTCGGCGCCCTCCTCCAGATCCAGGGCTACCTCGCGCAGGGCCTCGTCGGTGTTGGCAGGGTCCATCTGGTAAGTGTATTTATTGCCCTTGCCCAGATTGGTGGCGGAACCCACGGCGTCGCGGAAGGGGCCGTAGAAGCTGGAAGCGTACTTGGCCGAATAGGCCAGGATGCGGGTGTAAATCTGGCCAGCCTCGTTCAATTCCTCGCGGATGCGACCGATGCGGCCGTCCATCATGTCCGAAGGCGCCACCACGTCGGCGCCGGCCTCGGCGTGGCAGAGCGCCTGCTTGGCCAGCACCTCGAGGGTCTCGTCGTTGAGCACGTAGCCGCTTTCGTCGATGAGCCCGTCCTGGCCGTGGCTTGTATAAGGATCGAGGGCCACGTCGGTGATCACGCCCAACTCGGGGAATTCGCGCTTCAAGGCCTTGACCACCCGCGGCACCAGGCCGGCCGGATTGTAGGCCTCCTCCGCCCCCAGGGACTTGAGGGAGGCATCCACCACCGGGAACAGCGCTATGGCCGGCACGCCCAGCCTGGCGGCCCGCTCGGCGGTACGCAACAGGACATCCAGGGACTGCCGCTCGACGCCGGGCATGGAGGCCACCTTCTCCACCCGCCCCTCGCCTTCGAGGACGAAGACCGGGTAGATGAAGTCGTCCGGCGTCAGCACCGTCTCCCGCATGAGGCGGCGGGAGAAGTCGTCGCGGCGCATGCGGCGCATGCGTGTGGAAGGGAAACGGCCTGCAACTGTCATAGCGCAATCCTTGCAAATTCAACGGACGATATTCTTTTCGGGGCGGGAACTTTCCGCCATGACCTGCATCATACGACGCAGATGGCACGCGCTGTCTCCCGCTTTACCTCCCTGAGCGGGTGCCTTAATCTCGTTAAGGCATTTTGGCCCCCGGACCCCCCTTATCCGGGGGCTTTTTTGTATTCGCCGGTGCCGGCAAGGGGATGCCCAACCAGCCGGCCAGCACCGCTTCGGCTTCCTCAATGCCGCTCTTCTTCAGGCTGGAAAAGAGTTGCGCTGAGAAGCCGGCCCCCAGTTTCGCCAGTTCGGCCTTGACCGCCCGCAGGGTCTTGGTCTGTTCCTGGCGGGACATCTTGTCGGCCTTGGATAGCAGCACGTGGATGGGCCGTCCGGTGGGGCGGAACCACTCGATCATGCGCCAGTCGAGGTCGGTCAACGGATGGCGGGCATCCATGATGATGACCAGTCCGGCCAGGGGCTGACGTCCCTGCAGATAGGGCCCGATGAGGCCCTCCCACTGGGCGCGGATGGCCTCCGGCGCCTTGGCGTAGCCGTAGCCGGGGAGGTCCACCAGATATTTGCCCTCGGCCAGGGTGAAATAATTGAGGTGCTGGGTACGGCCCGGCGTCTTGCTGACGAAGGCGAGCCGCACGCGGCCGGCCAGGGTGTTGATGGCGGAAGACTTGCCGGCGTTCGATCGACCGGCGAAGGCCACCTCGCACACCGCATCCGTGGGCAGGTCGCGCAGGTGGGCGACGGTCGTGTGGAAGACCGCCTTCTGGAACAAGGGCATAAAAAACTCGCGTAAACCGCCATGGGGCGGCGATCTGGTATAGAATAGCAGGTTTGTAACTTCCGTTCCCGGCCCATCCGCCAAAAAGCGGCCCAGAATCGCGCAGAAGGAGTTGTGAAATGATCCGTACGACGGCGCTGGCAGTCCTGCTCGCTACCAGTCTTTCCGCCAACGCATCCGAAGAAGCCAAGACCAAGGCGGATCCCGCCAAGGGCAAGGTCATCGCCGAGACCATTTGTGTCGCGTGCCACGGTGCCGACGGCAACAGTCCCGCCTCCGCCAATCCCCATCTGGCAGGCCAGGTCGAGGAATACATCTACAAGCAGCTGAAGAACTTCAAGGCCCTGGACGGCAAGCCGGCTCAGCGCAACAACCCGATCATGGGCGGCATGGCCGCCCCCCTCTCCGACGAGGACATGAAGAACGTCGCTGCCTGGTTTGCCCAGCAGAAGGCCAAGCCGGCCGGCGCCAAGGACGAGAAGCAGATTGCGCTGGGCCAAAAGCTTTGGCGCCAGGGCGACTTCGCCAAGGGCGTGCCTGCCTGTGCCGGCTGCCACGGCCCCGCCGGTGCCGGCCTGCCCGCCATGTACCCCAAGCTGGCTGGCCAGTTCCCGGAATACACCGAAACCCAGTTGAAGGCCTTCCGTCTTGGCGAGCGCGCCAACGACCCCGAGAAGATGATGCGCATGATCGCCGCCAAGCTCTCCGACGCCGACATCAAGGCCGTCTCGGAATACGCCGCCGGCCTGCGCTAAACGGCCGCAACCCGGCACCCAAGGCGGCCCCGGCCGCCTTTTTTGTTGCCTTCGCTTGGCATTGGGGCAGGCGGGAGATAGACTCTTTCCACACGCTTGGTCTTATTCCCCCGAACAGAGGAGGCCCGCCATGAAAACACTAAAGCAGCTACTCGCCGAAAAACAGCGCCCGCTGGCCGTCGTCAGCCCCAACGACACTGTCTTCCACGCCCTCACCGTGATGGCCCAGCATGACGTCGGCGCCCTCCTGGTCCTTGACGGCGAACAACTGGTCGGGATTTTTTCCGAGCGGGACTATGCCCGCAAAATCATTCTCCACGGCAAGTCGTCGAAGGAAACCCTGGTACGGGAGATCATGAGCGACAAGGTGGCCTACGTCACCCCCTCCCACAGCATCGACCAGTGCATGGCGCTGATGACCGACAAGCGCTTCCGCCACCTGCCCATCCTCGACGGAGACGGCAGCGTGGTGGGCATGGTTTCCATCGGTGACCTGGTGAAGGAAACCATCAGTTCCCAGCGCTTCCTCATCGAAGAGCTGGAACGCTACATCGCCGGCTGACATGTCCGTCGACAACAGGATCCATTTCCGCATCCTCGAAGACATCGCCCGGGATCTCTCGGGCGAGGTCAATTTCCCCACCTGCCTCGATGCGGCGATCCTGGTGCGCAATACCCTGCGCGATCCGGATGTCGCCCTCGACCGCGTCGCCCACGTCATCGAGGTGGAACCCCTCATTGCCAGCAAGCTGCTGCGCCTGGCCAACTCGGTCGCCTTCAACCCCAGCGGCCGGGCCATCACCGACCTGCGCACCGCCGTCGGCCGCCTGGGCTTCGATGCGGTCCGCACCACCTCCCTGGCGGTGGCCATGGATCAGATGCTGAAGTCGAGGAACCTCTCCGGTTTCGATGCCCTCTCCCGCCTCACCTGGGAGCACTCGCTGCACATCGCCGCCATCTCCCGGGTGCTGGCCCGCCGCATCGGCCGGGTGAATCCCGACGAAGCCATGCTTGCCGGCATGGTTCACAACATCGGCGTCTTCTACCTGCTCTACCGTGCCGCCGAATACGCCGAATACCGTGATTCCCCGGACGCCGTCATCGGCCTGGTGGCGGGCTGGCACGAAAGCATCGGCGAAAGCCTCCTGCACGTCCTCGGCCTGCCCGACCGCATCATCGACTCGGTCAAGGATCAGGGCAGCCCCCGCAACACCGACAATCCCTGCACCCTGGGGGACATCGTCTATTTCGCCAACATCCTGGCGGGGGGCGACTTGGAGTGGATGCGCGTCGGCGCCGACGCCGAACAACTGGCCCGGGAAGCCACCTACCGGGAGCGCTATGCCGATCTTCTCGGCGAGGCCGAGGACGACATCCGCGAACTGCGGGCGGCCCTTTCCGCCTAAACCATCGCCACGGCGGCGAGTCCAATCGTCTGCACCGTAAGATTTCCGGTGCGGCAGCGACCAATGGTCGACTGCACTTGATTGGACACCGCCATGCTGATCTGCCGCCCCGCCCCCAACCAAACAAAGAAAAAACACCCCCCCCCCCCAAAAANNCCGCCACCTACGCGTCGCGGCGCCGCTTCCTCCAGGCCGGCACCGGCCTCGGCCTCCTGGCCACCCTGGGCGTGCCCGAAGCGGGCGCCCAGCCCACCGGGACGCGGCTGGAAGGCGTTCGGCCCGGCCCCTATTCGCTCGACGAGAAGCCGACGCCCATGGAAAGCGTCACCGCCTACGGCAATTTCTACGAATTCGGCCCCGACAAGGACAGCCCGGCCCGCCACGCCCATCGTCTGCGCACCCGGCCGTGGACCATCACCGTCGACGGCGCGGTG
>JRYG01005667.1_pt1 | contig 31361 bp, 21 predicted proteins | sample 235341 | NCBI WGS metagenome assembly JRYG01 (sample SAMN03074218, study PRJNA261478) | activated sludge metagenome | biome: Wastewater Treatment Plant; feature: Wastewater; material: Activated sludge; isolation source: activated biomass of a wastewater treatment plant treating hydrocarbon... ...
GGCCAGGCTATCGGCAAAAGAAAGGGCTTCCAAAAGGGAATCGGTGAGAGACATGTAAACCTGCAAAGTGTCAAAGGATTCAGGCAATAGCCCCATAAGGCTGTCTATTTCTTTGCGCAAAGCAAACAAACTGCCCAGTTCCTCGTTTTCTTTTGCAGCGTAAAAATCAGCCATGATGGTTGACGTATCCATAATACCCGGGGCGCGTTCCAGCTTTTCGAACAACTGCCCCTGTGCCGCCCAATGCAGGCCGCCCGGCCATTCCCCCTCAAAATCGCCGTCCGCCAGTTGCTCCTCCCTATCTTTTATCGATTCATCTTCCGGTGCAAAGCCTAATATGGGACATTCTGAGAGGGGATTACACACCAAAGGATTCCCACTGCTAGGAGTAAACCAGTCGGAAGGGTCAACAGAACTATTTGGTAATGAAATAGAGGGTGGATAATATGGCGCTGAAGTAGTATGAATCTCAAACCGCTGATCTGTAAAATAGTCCTGTGTTCCACTACCCAAATGCACTGCCGCAGCCTGTCCGTAGCTGCCACTTTCCCAAAGATTCCCGCTGTGGCTTTGTACGGGCATCATGGCGATATTCTCCCGGTACAGCAAGCCCTGTGTAAGTGGCAACACAAAATCGGTGGCACGCAAGTAGGTAGCGCTCGAAGCGCCGTTAAAAGCAGCGCCTACGCGCAGGTTTTCAACTGAGTTGCAGGAGTACAGCGTAGCGGATGTGCTGTTGGCAACCAGGCCTTCGCCTGGGCCGTTTCCAATGACATTATTGCACGAAACCCGGCACATTTTGCCGTTTTCAAGCACTATACCCCGCGCGCCGTCGATAGCGGCATTTTCCAGGAACAGGTCATTGTCCCGTATGGTATACCCCGTTGCGCTATTCAAATAGATGCCCCGGTCTTTGCGATATAGATAAATGGGGTTTTGCTCGATAATGGCATTTGATTGCTGCGTGCCGCTCTCCTGCACGAAAATCCCCACTCCTGAGGTATTATTGGGGCTGTCTGCATTGACATAAAGATGGTTTTCCCACACCGTTATGGATCCTGCCGGATCGTTTTGCAATAGGCCGATGCCGATACCGTAGCAGTTAATCCGGTTGTGATTGATATCAATGGAGAAGTTTTTGCAGTACTGCGCATGAATACCCGTATGAACGGCTGTCATGCGGTTGAAGCGCGCTTTCACGTTGCCCTTATCGGCCCAAACGGCGGTATAACAATTGTCGAAAGTGAGTGTGGCATTTGTGCTGTAACCCAACCCGCGTTGGTCTAACTGCGTAAAATCTGACCCCTGGTGGTGAATGCCGTAGCCGGTATAATCATAAGGCTCGCCGGGCGCTTTTTCGATATCGTAAAACACCGAATTTTCAACCCTCAGATCCCCGCGCAGATTGAGTATGCCGTTGCGAAGATTTTGGAACGTATTCACGGTAGTGCCCGCCACGCCGATGTGCATCGTACTACCCCTGCTTTGTATGCCGGCGTAGGCGTATTCGCCCAGGTAAGGCGCCGGCGATATGGAGGGTTTAAGCGGCGAGGTGCAGTCGAAGGTATTGCCATAAAAACCGGACAGCGGCACGCCGACGAGGTATACGCCCACAAAATTTCGATTAAATGTAGTCTTTCGGATATCCAGGATCACTTTATTGGCAGCGTTAACAGCCAACTTGGCATCTTCGATGAGGGTTTCGTTGTGACTAACAAGGCTTGGTGCGTCGTTAATATGTGGTTGCTGAACCAGAATGCCGTTCCACAGAAATTCGCATCCCTGCAAATGCGCGCCGTCGAGTTCAAGGGTGGCCTCGGCAGTAATGATGATCGTCGCATCGGGGGCCAGATAAAGGTTGCCGCTAAAAGTGTAATCTTCGTCTATGGTAAGCGTGCCTTCGATGCATAAATCCAGCGATGTGCCGCCGGGATGCAACCCGGCTTCAACGGCTGCCGATATGGTCGTGTTGATCAACAGCATGGCGCTGTTGCTGGGGCAACAATCTAGTTCAGAACAACCTGCAACGATAACTTCTACGTTTAGATCGATCGTCTCACAAGCGTTAACTACCGTCAGTGTCGCCATGTATGTAGCAGGCGATAACCCGTAGTTATGCGTCAAAGAAGTGCCAGAGGAACCGTCTCCATAATCTATTTGCCAGGAATCGCCTGCCTGGAGATCAGATATCGAAAATGATACCAAGCCACAAATTTCAGAAACTACAACAAAATCAGGCTCGGGATAGGCAATTGAAGTTATAAATTCACTATAAGTAACAACCCCACAGGGAGAAGTTATTGTGTGTGTAATTTCATGAACTCCAAATGGCAGGATTATTCCAATTGGATTCATCTGAGTACTACTTTGGCCGCTATTTCCAAAATGCCATACATGCTGTAACCCTGGCGAGGTTTCATTGCTCACGAAACTAAAAGAGCAACCATTCTGAAAATAAGAGAAGCTTGCATCAGGTATAGGAAAAGACACAAATACGGTAACGTCATCTTCGTTTTTACAATTTGCAGAAAAAGTTCCGTCTGACATGGATTCGCAGAAATTAAATCCATTAGGAAAGCCGACTTGAAAAAAGATGGAACGACGCAAACGATACGTTGTGGTTTGGGCAGGCGCTACCGTCAACTCATGAGTGTCCGGGTCGATGTTACCATTAATATTAGTAATTAATCCATTTAATACACGGTATGAAGCCAATGGAATCAGGTTCTCATTCCCTTGCCCATCAAGAGTAACCTCAAACCATTCGTATTTGACCCCCAAATTGGTAAGCATACAAAATTCACTGCCTAAGGATACTGTTTCATAGCAGTATTGAGTATTTAGGTCGGAACCTGCTGAAAAACTATCTTCAATAAGTTCAATATTATCAATAAATGTCCCTGAAGACTCATCATTGTTCCCTACGTTATTACTAAGCCATATGCTATTAAATACCTGGCTCGAACAAGTGAAAAATAGTCCGCGTTTGTATTTTTGAGAAGGGTGCAAAAGGCCGTTACCCGAAAAAAGGGTTTGAATATTCCCAGTATAAGGTGGGGTAGATAAATAATCGCCTTGTAATAACTCCTGCCCCGATATTAAGTTAATGTTTAAATAGGATTTATCCCATAGGGGATTGGTCCATCCTGTTTCAAAACTTAGTAAATAATCCGTTCCATTTGATAAATCAACATAGCTCATCACACCTTCAAAATACCCTGGATATGATCCTAATCCAATAGAATTCGGATAAACCGGACCTTCAAAATAATAATCAGGAGTTCCTCCTGTTCTAATCCAACCAGGAATAATTGCCGTAGACTGAATTTGCAAGTCATTCATATATTCAGTTCTGTAATGCCCATTTCCTGTATTCCCAATTTCGTATAAGAGTTGATTAGAAGATGCTGCTACTGTTGCACAGAATTGACCGTTGCAAATTATATTACAGGAAAGTTCATTGCATCCCAGATATGACTCACATTCTTCCCAATCAAAGGGAATGTTCGCCTCACTGCAATTAACTACTTCTTCACAATAAAACGGGCAAGTTCCATCGGCTATTGGCACCACGTTAATCCTAATCAACGTAGGATTTCCTATTGAACCGTTACAGCCAATTGGTGCATATAATAATTCTGAAGTTCCCAGTTGGTAAGCTGTATAATTATAATGCAGGCCGTCTATACTTATTGCGCCAGTACCTTCCATAGCGTCAAGTGGCATAATATATCCAATAGATTCAGCATTGGGATCATTTGATAGGAGTTCTTCGAATGGAATACTTAAGGTAGCTACGCCAGGAGGGCATATTTCTAAAACATAACTAAAATCCCCGCAATTATTTGCATTTACCCCATCATTTACCCCGCCTACATCACACCCACTTCCAATATTGTATCCTATTTGGGATAAAATATCTAATTCGTCGTCATGAAGTATTCTCCGAGCCGTACTTGGGGGGAGTCCAGGATTCATGACATAAGGAATAGGATTGGAACCTATTACATCGCAACTACCCTCCAAGTGGCTAAACGAACTTCCATTCAGCATTGTAAAATAGGTAAACACAGGATAATGGAGCATGGTACCTAAAAACCTCATATCCGGTTCCGTATCGCCACCAAGGCAGCTTTGATGCATGTCAGTATTTGGATTAATAGCTGTATTATACGACCATACAGGGGAACCCGGAAAACTATTGACGGGAGAACCATTGACAATTAATGGCGTCTCAATTAATGAATCCCCATCATAATCCATGCCTAAAAACCGATCGAAATTAAAATAGGCCCCCTGCCCAAATCTGTTTCCAAGTAATCCTTGGCCATCCGCATTATATGTGAATGCTGACACAAATCCAAGCGCATGTAGCGCTTCGTGTAAACATACGGAATACAAATCATGAATTGGATTATCAGGGGTACTGGGTGGAATATCTTCTGTATAATCCAGATGCCAATTTCGTTCAAAATTAATGCGTATGTACGCGTGCATTTCAGCATTTGAAAAGTTTGCCGGATATTCGCCCGTATGAATAATGGTTTCGGGAATGCCCAGTACAATGCCAGGGTTATAGGTCAGGTTTGGATAATATGCTGAAGCATAACCCAAATGGAGTGGATTCATCAAGGTTAACACATCACCATAATAATCTGCAAGCGGCCCGGATGGCATGACCCGGATATTTACTTTGGACGATTGACCTGTATTACATAGGCTAATATTGGGCATAATCAATGATTCCAAATATTGAAAAACAGCACACATTACACGTCGCCGATTTTCACCGAGTTGCCCTGTTACATTAAAACCACTGCCTGTCGAGAAAGCGCAATCTTCAAACCAAAGTTCGAAATAGGAAAGGGTTATTCCTACTTCTTCACAGCCACAAGTAGTAACAAGATTATTCCCGCTAATAGTTGTGTCACTTTGAGGCAATAACTGGCGCCTTGATAATACATTACCAAATCTGTCAAATGCAATTTTTGGTTCAAATGAATATGTTTCAGAAGTTAGAAAGGGAGCTGCACCGCAAAAATAGGCAAATTCACTTCCTGTTACTATATGTAATATTGTGGTATCCGGGCTGATTACAATTGCTCCATTTCCTCCATTTGAATTTTGAAGTACCAGAGAATAGGTGTTTTCGTAAAGCAAGTTCCCTATCGGTAGTGCAAAGCATAATTCGGATGTTGAATTCTCAAATATCAAAGACGTTGTATTGTATTCCGACAAATGCGGTATACCATTGCCTTGTAACACTATACTCGCACTCGTAGGCGAACATATGCATGGATTGGCAATTCCCACGCAAATCTGAACCGTGTCGCCGGCTTGGGCAACCAACGTGTCTTGCATGAAAAATACGGTTGTTGGCGGCCCGGAAGGAGCAGTAAACCCGCTTATTGCAGGGCTATCAAAAGTAGAGGTAATCGTAGTTGTAGTGTTGTAACTATGCGCTATAACGCCTGCCAGGATGCAGGTGTCCATGCTGATGGTCTGGCTCATTATTTGTGTCCAGCTTTGGCCGGTTGTAGATACGTGAGCTGTCAGGGAATTTCCGCTTCGCGTCAATTTCAGCCATCGGATGTTTTGAATCGTCTGGTTTTGCTGGGTAGCGGAACCATTCACGGTACTGCGATAAAAGCGCCCTATTTGACTACTCAATTGGGTTTTGAGCCCAAATTTCTTTGCGCCTGCAGTCGTATCCTCCCGCAATTCCAGGCCGGCAAAACCTCCTGAAGGCGACATGTCGCTAACATGAATCAATATTTCCCCCTCGCCGCATACTTCGCGATATAAGGCATACTGCTTATCGGCAGTGGAGGAAGTCGTGAATGCCGAGGTTGACAACGCAATGGTATCGGTAAGGCATGCTTCAAAACTTGCGCTACCGCTTGCTCCGTTAATCGGCGTTTCTAGCCATTCGGCGCAACTGTTCGTTGGTGCTATTGCTTTCACCATGTAATCCTCGTGGGAGCCTAATAGAATAGAATAGAATAGAATAGAATAGTGAGTACATCATAGGATAAGGATTTATAAAATTATGAATAAACCAATTAACAGCACCTGCTTCCTTTAGTACCGCAAGTCTTTTCAATATTATCTAATATATTTTCGAAAACAGGCCTTACACACTCTTGACCTGCATACATCCACATCCAACTGATTACGGCAAGATAACTAAAACAAATGAATGAGCCAAACGACACATCGATTTTCTAAGCACGCAACATCAATTAGGGGACTCTTGGAATGGTTCATTTGACTATATAATCATGATGAGTTTTGCGGAGACTGCCATCCCACTTCATAACCCCTCATAACCTNNGGCCATACTTGCGAATAAGCGCCGCTTTCACAAACTGGTACACCTGGATATGCTCTTCTTTGCCCCGCGAGCAGGCAGCCGAGCAGATATCCCAGCGATCGTAATTCAGGATTTCGAAGCTGTTTTGGAGATTGCGCGATATGCGGATGGGGTACAAATGGCAGGAGATGGGCTTCAGAAAATCGGTAGCGCCGGCGTAATAGGCCTGTTCAATGCCGCATTGGGCCACACCGTTTTGATCATACGTCATGTAGGCGCAGGGACCGTTGTTCACCAGCGGCGTGCCGTAGTCTTCGTTTTCTTCATAGTAAACATACGGCCCTTCCGCCTCGATCACCGCAATACCTTCGGGCGACAAAAACGGTTTTACCTGCTCGTAGATGCTTTTGAGCACCGGCAACTCTTCGGGCGCCAGCGGCGCGCCGTAGTCGCCCTCCCAGCAACAAGCCCCCTTGCAGGCCGACAATTGGCACGCAAACTGCTCTCTTACAACATCATCGCTCACCAATACACCCTGGATAATTAGCATAACAAACCACTTTTTACGTATATCAAAATACAATTCATCGAGTCATTAGGCGTAAAATTGCCAAAAGTTGTAATTTAGCCAGCCATAATTCAATACTAACATGAAAAAAATTATCCTGATAGCCGTTTTGTGGATGGGTTGGAGCTGGACCGCCGGCGCCCAAACGACAACAACCGTTGACCCTGCCGCCGTACAACAAGCCACCGACGAAATGGTAGCGCTCTACCAGCTTAATCCGGAGCAAACCGCCAAAATGTATACTATCCAGGAGCGCCGCTTCCGCAATATGGCCGAAATCGAAAACCTGAGAACCTCAGACTACGACCTCTACCTCGCCAAGCGCCGCTCGGTGCGCAACGGCACAGACGCCTCGATCCAGCGCATCCTTACGCCTGAGCAAAAAACGATCTATAACGCGCAAATCGCCGAACGCCGCAAGCGCGACTCCGATAAGATCAGGGAATTGAGAGAAAAAGGCGCTTCGAAAGAAGAAATCCAAAAAGCGCTGTTGGAATTGGAATAACGCGGCGAGCCTCCGCCACTATGCAAAAACTACATGAGCAAGCGCGTTTATATCGCCGCTACTAGTCAACACGTCGGCAAAACTACCTGCACTTTAGGTATCGTGTCGGCCCTCAAACGCAGCGGCGTTAATGTGGGCTACTGCAAACCCGTCGGCCAGGAATTCGTAGACCTTGGAGATTTAAAGGTGGACAAAGACGCGCTGCTTTTCTCCAAGATGATGAATTTCCCCCTGGAAGCCGAATTGCACAGCCCCGTCATTGTGGGCGCCGGCGTTACCCAGGCCTACCTCGATAACCCCGCCTCTTTTCATTTTCGCGATAAAATTATTTACGCCGCCGAACAACTGCACCAGCTCCACGATGTGGTGGTCTATGAAGGCACCGGCCACCCCGGTGTGGGCAGCGTAATCGACTTGTCGAATGCCGACGTGGCTAACCTGCTGAATAGCCCGGTGATTATGGTGGTGGAAGGCGGTATCGGCAATACCATCGACCGGCTGAACGCTACGCTGTCGCTGTTCCGCGAACAAAAAGCCGACTTGATGGGCGTGATTCTCAACAAGGTATTGCCCTCTAAAATCGATAAGGTGCGCCATTATGTGGGCAGAAAACTCGACCAGTGGGGCATACCCCTGCTCGGCGTTTTGCCCTACGACGATATCCTCACGTATCCCATTATGGAAACTATCCGGCGCTGCGTCGACGGCAAAATCCTGCTCAACGGCCATAACCTCGATAACCGTGTGGAGAATATTACTTCCGGCGCGCTTATCGAACAAAAGGAGTTTGATAAACTGCAGAACCTGCTGCTCATCGTAGGCTACCGCCGCCTCGAATCCGCTATCGCCGGCATTGAGGAAATTGTCAAACACAAGCAGATCGCCGGCTCTCCCCTCGCAGGCATTATTATTAACGGCGAAGGCAATTTTATGGAGAATTTTCTCGACGATTTCCCCGCCCGCGATTATATCGAAAAACACGGCATACCACTGGTCGCCACTAACCTCGATACCTACGGCTCCGCCCTGCGCATCAGCCGCCTGGAAGTGAAAATCCACACCCGCACCCCCTGGAAGGTGGAACGCGCTATCCAGCTTATTCAAGAACATGTCGACCTGGAATCTTTGCTGGGAAAACTGTGAGGTGGGGTATTTGTTGTAGGTTGTAAGTTGTANNAACCTACAACCTACAACTCCTTTTTTCCTATCTTTGCCATTCTTTACGACAACCGAATAACTGAACCACAATGTACAGGGAGTACAAACAGCTCAATCTGCCCGAAATCGATAGAGAAATCCTGGCCTTCTGGGACGAAAACCGCATTTTTGAAAAAAGCGTCGACCAGCGCGATCCGGCCAATAGCTTCGTCTTTTACGAAGGCCCCCCCTCCGCCAACGGCCTGCCCGGCATCCACCACGTGATGGCCCGCGCTATCAAGGACATTTTCTGCCGCTTCCAAACTATGCGCGGCAAACGCGTAGAACGCAAAGGCGGCTGGGATACCCACGGACTGCCCATCGAACTGAGCGTGGAAAAAGAACTCGGCATCACCAAAGAAGATATAGGCAAAAGCATCTCGGTTGAAGAATACAACGCCAAATGCCGCGAAACGGTGATGCGCTATAAGGATAAGTGGGACGAGATCACCCGCCAAATGGGCTATTGGGTGGACCTCGACAATCCCTATATCACCTACGAAAATAATTACATCGAATCGGTGTGGTTTTTGCTGGGCCGGCTCTATGAAAAAGGCCTGCTCTATAAAGGCTATACCATCCAGCCCTATTCGCCCGGCGCAGGCACCGGCCTCAGCAGCCACGAACTGAATATGCCCGGCGCTTACAAGGAAATCACCGATACCACGGTGGTGGCGATGTTTAAGGTGATCCAAAACGAACAATCGGCTTTCCTGTTTGATAACCCCGGCGAAGACGTGCGTATCCTGGCCTGGACGACCACGCCATGGACGCTGCCTTCCAATACCGCCCTCACCGTAGGCCGACATATTAATTATGTAAAAATTAAAACAAATAACCCTTATACCCAGCAGCCCGTAAGCGTGGTACTCGCCGAGGTACTCGTGCCTACCTGGCTGGGCGGCAAAAACAAACCCGAAGCGCTCGAAACAAGCGCCGCCTTCCCCGGCGAAAAACTCGAAGGCATCCGCTACGAACAACTGCTGGCCTACGGCAATCCGATAGAACCCCTCGACGGCCATACCGACGCCTTCCGCGTCCTGGCCGGCGACTTTGTGACCACCGAAGACGGCACCGGCGTGGTGCACACGGCTCCCTCTTTCGGCGCCGACGACATGCGCGTGGCCAAAGCCAACGGCATCGGCGCGCTGACGCTGGTAGACAAACAGGGCAAGTTCAAAGACCATGTCGGCGAGTTTTCCAACCGCTTTGTCAAGAACTATACCGACGATCCCGATTACGTAAGCGTCGATATCGATATCGCTGTGAAACTGAAGCAGGAGGGCTACGCCTTCAATGTGCAAAAATACGTGCACAACTACCCCCACTGCTGGCGCACCGACAAACCCGTGCTCTATTATCCGCTCGACAGCTGGTTTATCCGCGCTTCGGCTATGAAAGAGCGTATGTTTGAGCTCAACAAAACCATCAACTGGAAACCCGCCGCCACCGGCGAAGGCCGCTTTGGCAAGTGGTTGGAGAATCTCCAGGACTGGAACCTCTCCCGCTCCCGCTTCTGGGGCGTACCGCTGCCTATCTGGCGCTCGGAAGACGGCTCGGAAGAAATCTGCATCAGCTCGCTGGCCCAACTACAGGAGGAACTGGACAAAGCCAACAAGGCCTTGGGCTTGTCGCAGACCTTACCCGGCGACCTGCACCGCCCCTATATCGACCGCATCGTGCTCGTGGGCAAAGACGGCCGCACGCCCCTGCACCGCGAAGCCGACCTCATCGACGTGTGGTTCGATTCGGGCGCTATGCCCTATGCCCAATGGCATTACCCGTTTGAAAACCAGGAAAAATTCAAGCAAAACTTCCCCGCCGACTTCATCGCCGAAGGCGTCGACCAAACGCGGGGCTGGTTTTATACCCTGCACGCCATCGCCACGATGGCATTCGACAGCGTGAGCTTTAAAAACGTGGTGTCCAACGGCCTCGTGCTCGACAAAAACGGGCACAAGATGTCGAAACGCCTCGGCAACGCCGTCGACCCATTTTCTACTATCGCTACCTACGGCGCCGACGCCACGCGCTGGTACATGATCTCCAACTCGCAGCCCTGGGACAACCTCCGCTTCGACCTCGAAGGCGTAGCAGAGGTGCGCACCAAGTTTTTCGGCAAGCTCTACAATACCTACTCGTTTTTTGCGCTTTACGCAAATGTCGACCAATTTACAATCGACGAGATGAACGTGATTCCGGTAAAAGAGCGCCCCGAACTGGACCGCTGGATCATCTCCAAACTGCACAGCCTGATCAAAGAGGTGACGGAAAGCTACGAAGACTACGAGCCCACCCGCGCGGCGCGCGCCATAGAAAACTTCGTCGACGAACACCTCAGCAACTGGTACGTGCGCCTGTCGAGAAGGCGATTCTGGCGCGGCGAAATGTCTGCCGACAAAAAAGCCGCCTACGAAACCTTGTTCGAATGCCTGATGGTCGTGGCCCAACTCATGGCCCCGGTAGCGCCGTTTTTTGCCGACTGGCTGTATCGCAACCTCAGCAACCCCGTGCGCGAACGCGCCCGCCAACTCGGTACGCCGCTGGCCTACGATTCGGTACACCTCTCGCTGCTTACCAAAGCAGAAGAAGACGTCATCGACCAGGAACTCGAACAACGCATGGACTACGCCCAGCGCATCTCTTCGCTGGTGTTGAGCTTGCGCAAAAAAGAAAAAATCCGCGTACGCCAACCCCTGCAAAAAGTACTGCTGCCGATCCTCGACGAAAACTTCCAGACACAGGTGGAAGAAGTTAAGGACCTCGTCCTGGCCGAAGTAAACGTCAAAGCGCTAGAATATGTGTCGGATACATCCGGCCTGGTGAGCAAAAAGGTGAAGCCCAACTTCAAAACCCTCGGCAAACGCCTGGGCAAACACATGAAAGCCGCCACCGACCTCATCGCTAACTGGTCGCAAGACGATATCAACCGCATCGAAAAGGACAACCGCTACGCCCTGCAAATTGACGGCGAAACCTACGAGCTCAGCCTCGAAGACGTAGAAATCACCGCCGAGGATATCCCCGGCTGGCAGGTAGCCACCGACGGCGCCCTCACGGTAGCCCTCGACATCACGCTCGACGAATCGCTGATCGCCGAAGGCCTGGCCCGCGACCTGGTGAACCGCATCCAGAATATCCGCAAAGACCGCGATTTTAATGTCACCGACCGCATTGTGGTCACGTTGGAACGCCACGACGCCATCCTGACCGCCATCGAAAAGTTTGGCGATTATATCAAAAGCGAAACCCTGGCCGTGCAGATCAACCTGGCCGACGAGGTAAGCCATGCGGAAGAAATGGAATTGAGCGGCGATTTGAAACTGGGAATCGCTGTTGAGCGGAACGCTTGATGTTTGATGTTGGATTCTTCATTCTTAATTTTAATTACACAACTGCCTTTACCCCGGAATGAAACTACCTTTTCGCCCACACCAGCTACTTATAGCGGCAGCCATACTGGTCAGCCTGGCGTTTCACCGCCTTTGGTTTTATTCCGAAATCAAGGGGGGGCATTCGTGGCGGCAGATGCAGACGATGCTGAATATCCGCAATTTTTACCGCCACGACGCCAACATCCTCAATCCGAGGATCAACCATTTCAACGGGGGCGCCGATAATATTTTCCGCTCGGAATTTCCGTTGATGCAGTGGGGCATTGCCATGGTCATGAAGCTGACCGGCGAACACCTGCTGGTAGTGCGCCTGTGCGTTTGGCTGATCTGTTTGTGGGGCGTTTGGGGCTTTTTCAAGCTGTTGAAGCAACTGGAATTTGACGACTGGCTGGCTGGAGTGGGGGCCGTATTGATGCTGTTTGCTCCCATCGTGCACAATTACCTGATGGCGCCTATACCTGATTTGATGGCGTTTTCAGCCTCCATTTGGTACCTATATTTTATGCTTCGCTATGACCAACAGCGCAGTAAATGGACTTTACTGCTGCCGGCAGCGCTGTTATTGCTGATCGCTACTTTGGTCAAGCTGCAATACCTCATGTATTCAGTGGTGAGTATAGGGGTATTCCTGCGCGCCTGGCGAGCAGAAAAAGGGCTCACCTTTCGCAATTTTGTGGGGGCCTTTATCCAACTGCTGGTAGTAACCCCCGCACTGGCCTGGTACGCCTGGGTAATGCCCACCTGGCAAGGCAACCCCATTCTCAGCGGAATATTTGGCACGGATATGCCCTGGGGCCATCTGCTGGGCATCTTATGGGTGTATGTTTATAAAAATTTCCCGCTGATCATGCTGACACCTATCCTGGTGCCTCCGTTTTTTATCGGGTTTTCACATATCCGCAAACTGCCGGGGGGGCGGTGGTGGATAGACACACTGATGGTCATTACGCTGGTTTACCTGCTTTTGCAACTCAATGCCATCAGGTCGTACCACGATTATTATCTGCTGCCATTTTTGCCGTGGATGTACGTAGTAGCCATGGTCGGCGTTCGACGCCTGGTGGAAAAAGCCGGCGAACGGCGAAATTGGGTAACGGGCTCGATCATGCCCCTGGCGCTGGCCGGCGCCGTCATTGTGATGACTCCTCAATGGCGCGTGGAAAAATCGGGTTACAACCCCAACCTGTACCGCTACCAACAGGCGCTGAAGCAGGTAGCGCCCGACAATGAGCGGTGTATTATGATCAATGACGAATCAAACGTGCATTTTCCCTATATGCTCGACAAACAGGGATTTATTTTTAGAAATAATGACCTGCCCAGCCTCTGGATCGAAGATATGATCAAAAATTACGGCGCCCGCTACTTGTATTCCGACTCCAGAATAGTGGACGAACGCGAAGACGTACAACCATTTCTGGATACGATGCTATTGGAAGCCGACAACATAAGAGTCTTTAAACTAAAACTCCCTCAATAGCCTGCCGCACAGAGATACTAGGTATTTCTTTTTGATTTAATAAAACGCACCAAAGCGTCGGGCAGGATGGCATTGGCAAAGTTGACGGCGCCGTTGTAAAACGCCATGCGCCAGTTGTCTTCCCCTTTACGGCCTTTAAAAGTAGTCGTGATCCGGTTTTTGTCGGATGCGTTGATTTCGTGTTCGGGCCGGCCGTTGGTGTAATAATACAAGGCCAGCGACTTCCGGCTTCTGTCGGGCGGGCAGGTGAGCGGGTTGGGGTGGCCGTGCCAGGAGTCGTCGGTAGTCGAAAACATGGCAATCCGGTTGAATACCGGCAATATTTTGACAACACAGGCGCTCATATCTTTTTCCCACAGCTCAAAATGGCCGCCGTATGCTTCTTCCCAGTCTTTGTTTAAATAAATCAACAAATTGAGCCGCCTGTCGAGGTGCATACTGCGGTGCTTGTGAAAGTCGACGTGCAACTTCAAATATCCCCCCGGTTTAATCTCGTGAAATCCGCCCCCCTCGAAATACGGGTCGGGAATCAGGGTTTCTTGTATACCGGTGACCTGCTGCAAAAATTCGAGGAAAGGCTGTGAATTGAGGAAATGCACCAGCTGCTTCGTTTTTTCGCCAAAGGGATACTCGCCCTTGGTAGCGTATTTGTCCTCGTTGGGATTGGCGTAGTGAATATTGTCTTTCAACTTGCTCACGTCGGGAAATTCGGCAAGCACGGATTCGAGAAACGCCTCGTCGAAAAAATTGTCGACGTACATGTTGGGGAACGGCTTGTTCTGCTGGTAATGCGATGCAAGCTCGCCGGCAAGTTGCCTTAAATTTGAATATCGGCTATTCAGCATAATATTGATGTTAATGAGAGCATGTAAGATAATGCTACATTGCAAACATAATAAAAAGAGAACAGTGTTTGTGTCTGTTGTATGGCACAGATTTGAGAAGAAACCTGGCGGGTATGCTTACCTGTTGTGGCGAGTCGGCCGGCAAATATTTAGCGCTTGCTGATTTTATTATTAGAAATAGCGCGCTGCCGGTCGCATTTGAAGCGATTGATTTCGGCGTTGCGCCGCAACCGGTGTTTTTGGCTGACGCCGCTGTGCACCCTTTTGCGCCATAGCTTGAAACTGGTGTGTTTAAGTTGGCTGCGCATTAGCTTTACCACTTCCATTTCGGGCAATCCAAACTGGGCTTCGATGGCCTCGAAGGGGGTGCGGTCTTCCCAGGCCATCTCTATGATGCGGTCTATGTCTTCGGCACTGAGCATAAAATCGAATTATCCTTTTATTGCCGACATGCCCCCGTCTACGTGCATCACCTGTCCGGTCATCCAGGCGCTTTCGTCGCTCAGCAGGAACCTGGCCATATTGGCAATGTCCCGGGCGCTGCCGATTTTTTTCAGCGGATGGCGCTGGGCGTTGGCCTCTCTTTTTTCGTCGGTAGACAACAATCCGGCGGCCAGCGGCGTATCGGTAAGCGAGGGAGCAATGCAGTTTACCCTTATTTTTGGCGCCAATTCGGCTGCCAGCGACCGGGCAAGGCCTTCAATGGCGCCTTTGGAAGCCGCAACCTGCGTGTGAAAGTTGAATCCTGTTTGTACGGCTACGGTAGAGAAAAGTACGATAGCGGCCTGTTCCGACTTTTTGAGTTTGGGCAGTAAAGCCTGTATAACTTTAATGGCGCCGATCACTTGCAACTGATAGTCGGCCAGAAATGCTTCGGGCGTAATTCGGTTAAACGGCTTGAGCTGAATGCTGCCCGGGCAGTATACGAGTCCGTCGACCTGCTCGGGCGCAAAGCTCAGATCCGGAGATTCCGACAATACGTCGAGGTGATGCATTGCTACCTGCCCATTTGGGCTGCTATTGGCATTTTTGTTGTAAGTGCCGTATACGTTATGGCCCGCTTTGGACAGCTGGGCGGCCAATTCCAGCCCAATACCGGAAGAAGCGCCGATGATTACAATATTTTTCATGCCAGATAAACCAGAAAAGAGGGGTTGTGTTCAAGCCCGGGCCGGGGTTTTAAAATAAACTTAAGAAGATACTAAAGAATGCTTAAATCTCCGGCGGGCTGTACATAACCGTTGATAGCGATGCGTTGTATCCTCATAAAACACATCAAAAACAAAACCATGAAACGACTGCTCCTGACCCTTGCCATTCTCTTGCCTGCCATATTTGCGCAAGCTCAACATCACGACCTGAAATTCAACGCAGCGGGTATGCTGGTTAAAACGCCCGGACTTTTTTACGAATACAGTCCTACTCCCAATGATGGTATCGGCGTCGGCATCAACCACTCCTGGCTGAACGTCAATATTGATGGGGGCAATTATGCTTTTCGCAATACCGGCGTAGTGGCTGAATACCGGCGTTACTTCGCCCCGCGCCGCGATGCCGACGGATTTTTCGCCGGCGGTTATCTCAAGGGCGGCAGCGCTGAGTTTCGCTCCGATGAATTCGGCCATGCCGCCAGTATCGACAAGATGGCCCTGGGCGGCACGCTGGGCTGGAAGCTGGTCACGGAAGGCGGCTTTGTTTTTGAAACTTACGGCGGACTTGGTAAAAACATCATCATCGGCGCTTCCTTCAACGACACAGACCTTCGGCAGGCGCTGCGCGCACTTTCCTACCTCGATTTCCGTCTGGGCGTTACGGTAGGGTACCGGATTTGGTAGTTCAACACCCCGCAGCTATTTTATACAGCGTATGACCTGGACTTTAGCCGTTTGGGCCAAAGTCCAGGTCACTAACTTATTGCAATGCAAACTTAACCCTGACGGTCGCTTTCGCCTTGATCATATATTGGTATTGGCTGGGATCCACAGCGTATTGCACGGCGTCGTTGTGGTATTGCAAATTATAATTGACATTGGGCGTAGTATACACCTCCGGGTTGAGTTCTACTATCTCCAATACTGGGCCAATGTTGAGGTTGAGGGTTTTAGCCATTTTGGCGGCTTTATCCCTGGCCTTTTTGAGGGCAATGGCCGTTAAGGCATCGTATACTGCCGTTTTTTTGGAGCTTTCCATATCCGCCACCCGGCCCGTATACAATTCATTGCCTTGCAGTAATTTGACCAGCTTTTCCAACTGCTGCTTATTGGAAAACCGAACATTATAGGCGCGGTACATCGCCGTATTGGGATCGTCGAGTGAGTAGGGGTCGTTGATCAATTGTTTGTCGGTGATCCCGGCTTGTTTAAATAATTCCTGTAGCTTATTCTGAGCTTGTTGGCGCTTCAATTGCATTTGCGCTTCTCTTTCCTGTTGAATATTTTCAGAATAATAATCCTCCTGGGCATAGCCGTAGATGGCGTTGGGATTGAGCAAAATGCTGTACAACAACTCGTCGGGCTCGATAAGGCTATCTGCAGAGGCTGCAACTTCTACAAAGGGCGGCATGGCTTGTTGAGCGTGGGCAAAAGTGAGGTAAAACGCCAAAGCAGGCATTGCCAGGAATAGTCTGGCAAAAGGGTTTGATTGAGTACGCATAGTTGAGCGGTTATTATTATTTCGCGAAAAATACAGAAGAATATGTATTTTTGCATAACGCATCCCCCCCTGTATTTATTTATACGCCAATCCAGTTCGCCTATTCCAACAATTACTGGCGCCTCCCGAATGAGAAATTCGGCAGGAGAAAATATTTATTTTGCGCACCAAGCTTCAGGAAATATCACACAAGTTGATCGTGCAGGCGATGGCCGTATCCGACGGCCACCAGGAGCCGGCAGGGCCTGCCTGGCATAGCGCGGCTATATTGGCATTGGGCGCCGCGTATGCCGAGCCGTCGCTGATACCGGCGTATTGCGATAAAATATTGGATGAAATCCCCGTAGCCATTAATTCGCAAACGAGGCAATTGCCCGTTCACGGCGGATTGCTGCTGCGGATATTCAGTATGGTCAGGTCAAAGAAAGTACCGACCTCCTTTTTACACGAAGCGTTTGAACGCCTGTTGCAATACCTTACAAGTCTGTACGATACCTTCGATCCGCTGGATGCCTGTCTGGCGGTCACAAACGATCCTGCCCGGCTCGGATGGCCCTTTAATACCGTTTGGCAAACCGGCGCGGCCCGGATTGATCCGGTATTCAATACTTTATTGATTTGGTCGAATGAAGCCCTTATCCAAATCGGCCAGGCGCTCAAACAAGACCTGACCGCGCTGATACAATGGCACGAGTTGTCTATTTATGCCATGAATGAATACTTGTGGAATGATCGCCTCGGGTTGTATTTGCCTTACGACTTGCACGGCAAATCCCAAATACCGACGGGATACCTGGGGGCCCTGTTGCCGATGCTGGCTGAAATACCCACCCAGGAACAAGCAGAGCGCCTGCTCCAGCACCTCGAAAAAGGCGCCTGGCAGCAAGAACGCTATCTGGCCGCCATGTTGCCCGGAGAAGACAGCGCTACCGGCCATACGGCAATTGATCTGTTTAGCAACTGGATGTTATACCAGGGGCTGTTGCGGTACGATATGTACGAGGCCGCTGCCCGCGTGAAAAATGATACCTTGGCCCTGGCCAATGACCAGGGCATATTCGAGTGTTATCATCCCGCTACCGGCGAAGGCCTTCGCGGTTACAACTCGCCTTACGCTGCGGCGCTTCTAAGCGATATGCTGATGAAGTGAACCTGTCGTTGTCCAAAAATTACTATCTTTGCCCCGCTACCGGTTTGCCACAACAACCGGCGCCAAAACTATGATTGAACAATTAACACCGGCCCTTATTCTTGGCATCATCGCCGCGTATTTTGCTCTGCTAATCATCGTTTCCTGGGTTACCGGCAAGGATTCCAGCAATGCCAACTTCTTTCTTGCCGGTCGTAAATCTCCCTGGTTTGTAGTGGCTTTCGGCATGATAGGCGCTTCCTTGTCGGGCGTAACCTTTATTTCCATACCCGGCGCAGTGGGCGCCGGCGCCGAAAATCAGGCTTTCTCCTATTTTCAAATCGTTCTGGGCTATCTCGTAGGGTATGCTATCATCGCTACCGTGTTGCTACCTATATATTACAGGCTTAATCTGACTTCCATTTACGGTTATCTGGAGCAACGCCTGGGTTGGCACGCCTACAAAACGGGCGCTGCGTTTTTTATCCTGTCGCGAGCCATAGGTTCTTCTTTCCGGTTATTTCTGGTGGCGATGGTGATGCAAAAATTTGTCATGGACTACTACGGCATACCATTCTGGGCTACCGTGGTTATAACCTTGTCGCTCATCTGGGTGTATACATATCGCGGAGGCATAAAAACAATTGTGTGGACCGACACCTTGCAAACTGTCTGCATGATCGGCTCTGTGATCCTCACCATTATCATCATCGGGCAAGCGCTGGAAACCGATTTAGGCGGCCTTGTCAAGATGATCCGCCACAGCGAATACTCCCAGGTGTTTTTCTTTAAAGGCGGCTGGAACGACCCCAACAATTTTTTCAAGCAGTTTATCAGCGGGGCCCTGATCACTATTGTCATGACGGGCATTGATCAGGATATGATGCAGAAAAACCTCTCGTGTCGCTCCTTGCGCGACGCCCAAAAAAACATGTTCACATTTAGCGGCATGCTGGCCTTGGTCAACCTGTTGTTTTTGGCATTAGGCGCACTGTTATACTTGTATGCCGCAAATGTGGGGCTCGAAAAACCAGCTCAATCCGATCAGCTATTCCCGACAATAGCCATTCAACACCTGCCGCCGGCTGCAGGCATCATTTTCATATTAGGCATTATTGCCGCAGCCTATTCGAGCGCAGACTCTACGCTAACGGCGCTTACTACTTCTTTTTGCGTCGACTTTCTGAACTTTGAGAAAAAGGGGCAATCAGACCCTGAACAGAAACGCATTCGCACCAGGGTTCATATCGGCATGTCTTTCTTGTTGCTGGCGATTGTCGTCTTTTTCGGTTCGCTCAACAACAGCGCGGTGATCAACCAGTTGTTCAAAGCGGCGGGTTATACCTACGGCCCCCTTTTGGGCTTGTTCGCATTTGGCATACTTACCCGCCGAACCATTAAACCAGGTATGGGCCCCTGGGTCGTTGCCATTTGCTTGCTGGCGCCTGTATTAAGTTATATACTCGATAAAAATTCCGCAGGGTGGTTTCATGGGTTTACTTTCGGCTTCCTGATCCTGGCGTTGAATGCTCTCATTACCTTTGCCGGACTTTGGGCCGTTTCAAGCCCTTCTCCCCGCAATTCACAGGAATCCTATCAGGCTGAATAATGGGGCTTAATAACCCTGTAATCGCTTTTTTTAAGCCTCTGCCCCAACATACCGCCCCAACAAGCGTTAAAGTCAGCTATTTTTTATACCTTGCGCCGGTTTTTTACAAAAATGGCTTTTATGTCCAAAATTTATGCAGCAATCACAGGCGTTCAGGGATACGTGCCCGATTATGTGATGACTAACAAAGAGTTGGAATCGCTCGTAGATACCAACGACGAATGGATCACAGAACGTACAGGTATCAAAGAGCGCAGGATTTTAAAAGGTGAAGGCCAAGGCACTTCCGTTATGGGTATTGAAGCAGTTAAAGGCTTGCTCGAGAAAACCAATACCGATCCTGCTGAAATCGACCTGGTGATTTGCGCTACCATCACCCCCGATATGCCTTTCCCCGATACGGCCAATATCATTGCCGACGCGGTAGGCATCAAAAATGCGTTCTGCTTCGATATCGGCGCGGCGTGCTCGGGATTTTTATATGCCCTGACTACCGGCGCGAAATTTGTGGAGTCGGGCAACCACAAAAAGGTAATAGTTGTAGGAGGCGACAAGATGTCGTCTATCATAGATTATACTGATCGCACGACTTGCGTGATCTTCGGCGACGGCGCCGGCGCAGTCCTGCTCGAACCCAATACCGAAGGCTATGGCGTAATCGATTATATCCATCACAGCGACGGCTCGGGCCAACATTACCTGCATCAAAAAGCAGGGGGCTCCCGCTATCCCCCAACAGTCGATACGGTGCTGTCGCGCGAACATTTTGTGTATCAAAATGGCAAACCCGTGTTCAGAGCCGCAGTAGAGGGTATGTCGGATGTAGTGCTCAGAATTATGGAACGAAACAGCCTCGATTCGCACAACGTAGCCTGGCTGGTACCCCACCAGGCCAATAAGCGAATAATCGAAACCGTTTCGAGAATGACCGATTTCCCCGCCGATAAGGTGATGGTCAATATTCACCGCTACGGCAACACTACGGCAGGTACGCTGCCTTTGTGCCTGTGGGATTACGAAAGCCAACTCAAAAAGGGCGATAATATCATCCTCACGGCTTTCGGCGGCGGCTTCACCTGGGGCGCTATCTATGTAAAATGGGCTTATTGATTTTTTTTATAATTAAATATTTTACTGAAAAAAGCATTTCTCAATGGCAACGACTTCAGATATCCGCAAAGGCATGTGTCTTGAAATGAACAATGATACCTATGTCATTGTGGAATTTCAACACGTGAAGCCGGGCAAAGGCGCCGCATTTGTATACGTGAAACTGAAAAGCCTCACCAATGGCAGAGTGATCGAACAGAATATCCCGGCAGGCCACAAGGTAGACGATGTGCGGGTAGAACGCAGAAACTATCAGTTCCTCTACGCCGATGAAGGCGGCTATCACTTTATGGATAATGAAACCTACGACCAGGTGACGCTGTCGGAAGATATGCTCGAACGCCCCAACCTCCTCAAAGAAGGCACGCAGGTAGAAGTGGTTTTTCATGCAGTAAAAGAAATTCCCCTTACGGTAAATATGCCGCAATATGTTATCTTAGAGGTTACTTATTCTGAACCCGGCCTTCGTGGCGATACCGCTACCAACACGCTCAAACCGGCAAAAGTGGAAACTGGCGCCGATGTGCGCGTACCCCTGTTTGTCGAAGCGGGCGATCTGATCAAAATCGACACCGAGACGGGCGCTTATATGGAACGTGTAAAACAGTAAGTCTATGACTTTCAAGGATATCCAGGAACTCATTCGCATGGTCAGCAAATCTGATCTCTCAGAGGTCAAGATTAAAGAAGGTGAATTCGAGCTGCTCATTCGCACCCGGCATTATAGCCAGGGTAAAGGGGGCGGCTTTTTCGTTGCGCCTCCCTCCGCTGACATTCCGGCGCCCATCGCGCCACCAACCATAATCGCGCCGGCCACGCCGCCCGCAGCTCCCAAGGCAGCCTCGCAACCCGCCCCCGCAGGCGAAAGCGAAGCGCCCACACAGTCTGCAGGCAATGAAGGCGCATACCTGGCCGTGAAATCGCCTATGGTAGGCACGTTCTACCGCTCGTCTTCACCCGATAAACCGCCTTATGTAAAAGTTGGCGATCTGATCGAGGCCGGACAAGTGGTTTGTATCGTGGAAGCGATGAAGCTGTTTAACGAAATTGAATCGGAAATCAGCGGCCGCGTGGTTAAGGTAATGGTGGAAGACGCCCAACCCGTTGAATACGACCAGGTGCTTTTCCTCGTCGACCCCAAAGGTTAATTGGCCGTATCCATACTATTGACGGGCCCCCGACATCAGCGCTCCGGCGCTAGTGACAACCCCGCAATGTGTTCTCAATAATCGTTATTGGTATGTTCGAAAAAATATTGATCGCCAACCGCGGCGAAATCGCCTTGCGCATCATTCGCACTTGCCGCGAAATGGGTATCAAAACCGTCGCCGTCTATTCTACCGCCGACCGCGATAGCCTGCACGTGCGCTTCGCCGACGAAGCCGTCTGTATCGGCCCTCCCGCCTCCTCCGAGTCGTACCTCAGCATCCCCCGCCTGATGGCCGCCGTGGAGATCACCAACGCCGACGCCGTCCACCCCGGCTATGGCTTCCTGGCTGAAAACGCCGACTTCGCAGAGGTATGCGCCCAGTACGGTATCAAATTTATCGGCCCCACTCCCGAGCAAATCCGCAAAATGGGCGATAAAATTACCGCCAAGGAAACGATGATCAAGGCCGGCGTCCCCTGTATTCCCGGCTCTGACGGACTGCTCAAAGACGTTAAACAAGGCATTAAACTCGCCAAAGATATCGGATACCCCGTCATCCTCAAAGCTACCGCAGGCGGCGGCGGCAAAGGTATGCGCGTAGTATGGGACGAAAAGGACTTCGAAAACAACTGGAGCATGGCCCGCCAGGAAGCTAAGGCAGCTTTCGGCAATGACGGCATCTATATGGAGAAGTTTATCGAAGAACCTCGCCATATCGAATTCCAGGTGGTGGGCGATCAATACGGCAAGGTGATCCACTTGTCGGAACGCGATTGCTCTATCCAGCGCCGGCACCAAAAACTCGTGGAGGAATCTCCCTCGCCATTCATGACCGACGAACTGCGCCAGAAAATGGGCGACGCAGCCGTCAAGGCCGGTGAGGCCATTAACTATGAAGGCGTGGGCACTATCGAATTCCTGGTTGATAAGTACCGCAATTTCTATTTCATGGAAATGAATACCCGTATTCAGGTGGAACACCCCGTTACGGAAGAAGTGATCGACTACGACCTCATCAAGGAGCAAATCAAAATCGCCATGGGCGAACCCCTCTCAGGCCAAAATTACTACCCCGAGATGTTTGCTATCGAGTGCCGGATTAACGCAGAAGATCCTTTTAATAATTTCAGACCCAGCCCGGGCCGCATTTCTTCTTTGCATACGCCCAAAGGCCACGGCGTTCGCGTCGATACCCACGTCTATGCCGGTTATACCATCCCGCCTTTCTACGATTCTATGATCGCCAAGCTGATATGCCGGGCCCGCACCCGTGAAGAATGTATCAAAAAAATGGAACGCGCACTGGATGAGTTTATCATTGAAGGTATCAAAACCACCGTGCCTTTTCACCAACGCCTCATGAAAGACGAGAATTTCCGCAATGGCAACTTCCATACCGGTTTTCTCAATGACTTTAATCTACAGGCGCCGGAGTGAGTTGTAGGTTATCTCTCTGTTCGTTTATAGGTTTATAGGTTTATAGTCCACTCTTATTCATAAACTTATAAACTCATAAACCTATAAACAACCTACAACCTACAACCTACAACCTACAACCTACAACGTATAACTGTTTTTTCATATCTTTGCTATAAATTCTCATAGTATGTTTTGGCGCTGCACCCGGCCCCCCGGTGCGCGCTTTGCGCATCATTTTTGAATCAGAATCCTGACTATTGCCCTTTTTTTGGCATAACCCGTTTGTTTTTATTATATTATTTAGCAAAAAACATCGAGTTATGCATAATCAACTATTACTCCTACTCCTGCTATCTTTTTCAATGGTGGAATTACAGGTTGTTGCTCAAACCGCCAATTGCACTAACGCGTCGTCGAGCGCTTATCTTGAAAGTCCCACATTGAAAGCCGCTATTTCTAACACTGGCTACCTGTTTATCGACGATACAGGAGCCTCGTTGTTTGTTGGTACAGATACATCGGGTGGCAACTCGGAGGCGGCAACAATCTATTCTTCCAGCTTGTGGTTTGGCGCGCAAAATAGCCAGGGCGAAATCAAACTGGTAGCGCCTACGTATGGATGGCCGCAGGGCGCTTATGTTGCGGGCCCGCTGAATCCCGCAACAGGGCAGGCAGAACAGCCCGTGTGCGCCAATTTTAACCGGCTATGGACGGTGAGCGCGCAAGAGATTGAGAGCCACCTGACCGACTGGGCTGACAATGGCGTCATTGACCAGCCGCAGGAAGCCGTCATGGCCTGGCCTGCCCGTAATAACCCTCATTTTGAAGCCTATAACGGCTTCCCAATGCCATACAACGATATAAAACTCGCCCCTTTTTTTGATTACAACGGCGACGGCGCCTACAACCCTCTTGACGGCGATTATCCCGACATAGGGCTGGCAGAGATTCCTCCTCATCAAATCTACTGGTGCGTATATAATACTTCCGAAATTGGGTTACAGATTGCTCAAACAGCCTGGATTTACAACTGCACAGGAAACTCGCCGCTCAACCGCTCGGTTTTTTTGCGTTTCGATCTTACCTATTTAGGCGCAACGCCGCTAACCGATGCCTATGCCGGATTTTGGAGCGATCCCGATCTGGGATGTTATATCGACGATTTTATAGGTAGTTATCCCGCCGGCAATGCCTGCTTTATTTACAATGCCGATAATGTTGACGGTATTGCATGTTCCTGTCAAAACAATATCGCTGCTTTCTGCAATCAGATTCCTGTACAATCTATTGTGTTATTGAACCGGCCAATCAGCAACTTTATTGCTTTCAACAACCCCAGCGTAGGTAATGTACCCTGGCCGCTCACCGACCCAGCCTCACCCTTGGAATACTACCATTCATTGCGCGGATTCTGGCGCGACGGCTCGCCGATGACTTTTGGAGATAATGGTTATCAGGGAGCAGGGCCACTTACTAGCTTCCTGTATAGTGGCGACCCGCGAAATCCCAATAACTGGTCGATGATGCAACTCAACTCCACTATTCAGTATGTTGATTATCGAACTTTGCTAAATACCCAATTAGGTTATATATCTCCAGGCCAACAGATACAACTCGACTATGCCCTGGCTTTCCACCTCCATCCCGATCCATCCTATTGGCTCGATCATATTGGCGCTATGTATGAAGAAGTAGACTGGCTACGCGATTGGTACAGCAGCACAGCGCCAACCTGCGAACGTCCTTTGTCGGTGGGCACTTTCACTCCTTTAACAACCAGCGCCATTTTATTCCCCAATCCTGCAAATGACAAGCTGAATATATTATTTGACAACGCAGCACAACGCACGCTTATGGTATTTGACTTAAATGGGCGATTATGCTATAGCGCCACTACAGATGTAACCAACCAGTGTGAAATCGATTGCAGTAACTGGCCCGCGGGGATGTACCTACTCCAGATAAACTCAGCAGGCAGCCCCCCCGAAATGCTTCGCTGGCTGAAACAATAAATAGGCACTCATAGAATGTGAAGTGCAAAATACGTTTTATCTTACGGTCATCCCAGATGAAAAGCCTGGGATGACCTGTTTATGTCTACCGCAACCCCTTTCTGGTATAAAGGCGCCATTTGTTATGCCCTGCACATTCGCTCTTTTTTTGACAGCGACGGCAACGGTATCGGCGATATCAACGGATTGATACGCAAACTCGATTATCTCGAAGACCTGGGCGTTACCTGTCTGTCTTTGCTCCCTTTTTATACCTCCCCCCTGCGCGATGACGGGTATGACATAGCCGACTATTACGCCATTCACACCGATTACGGCACCATGGATCATTTCCGCCGGCTGCTNNCAAACGCGGAATGCACATCGTAATCGACCTCATTGTTAACCATACCTCCGTAAAACATCCCTGGTTTGAACGCGCCCGGCATGCGCCCCCATTTTCACCTGAGCGCGACTACTACATCTGGAGCGACACCCCGGAACGCTATGCCGATGCGGGTATTTTATTTAATGATTATGAATCTTCCAACTGGGAATGGGACAATACCGCAAAGGCATATTACTGGCATCGATTCTATAGCCATCAGGCCGATTTGAATTACAATAACCCGTTGGTGCGCGAAGAAATACGCAAAATTATCGACTTTTGGCTGGAAATGGGCGTTGACGGCCTGCGGCTGTCTTCCGTTGCTTTTATTTTTCAGCGCGAGGGCACCAATTGCGAAAACCTGCCCGAAGTTCACGACTATATCAAATCGCTGCGCCATTATATTGACGAATGGTATCCGGGCCGCATCCTCCTGGCCGATACCAACCTGTGGCCTGAAGAAGCCGCACAGTATTTCGGCGCCGGCGATGAATGCCATATCAACTTTCATTTCCCCCTCATGCCCCGCCTCTATATGGCGTTGCAAACCGAAGACCGCTATCCTGTTATCGATATTTTTGAGCAAACTCCCCCCATCCCCGATAGCTGCCAGTGGGCCCTGTTCCTCCGCAACCACGACGACCTGATGTTATCAATGGTTACGGAAGAAGAGCGCGACTACCTCTATCGCGTTTTTGCCCAAGACCACGGCGCCCGTATCAATAAAGGTATACGAAGGCGATTGGCGCCGCTCCTGGGTAACGACCGTCGCAAAATCGAATTACTCAACAGCCTGCTCTTTTCTTTGCCCGGCATGCCGGTAATCTATTACGGCGACGAAATAGGCATGGGCGATAATATTTTTCTCGGCGACCGCAACGGCGTAAGAACGCCAATGCAATGGAATTCAGATCAAAATGCCGGTTTTTCTACCGCTAACCCGCAAAAACTATACTTGCCGGTTATCCGCGACCCTATGTATCGCTATGAAACTACCAACGTTGAGTTACAGAATCAAAACCCCAACTCCCTGTTGTGGTGGACCAAAAACGTGATTGCCATGCGCAAACGCCTCAAAGCGTTTAACTACGGAGTCACTACTTTCCTCAACGCAGGCAATAGTAAAATCCTGGCTTTCCTGCGCACCTTTGAAGGCGAAAGCATACTGGTCGTCACTAATTTGTCGAAATTCTCCCAGGCCGCCGCCATCGACCTGAGCGATTTTCAGGGCGTCAAGCCTGTCGAGATTTTCAGCCAAAACCGCTTTTTTGAAATAGGCGAAGACAAATACCAGTTTACTTTAGGCCCTTACGGCTATTATTGGTTGCTACTTGAAAAAGGAGAAGAAAACCAGGAAATTCCTAAAGAACGCGCTATTCCTGAATTGGCTGTTGAAGCGGAATGGCCCGCTTTCTTTAGCGATTATTCGGCTAAAAGACTACTCGAAAAACGCGTTTTGCCCGGCTACATGCGTTCGTGCAGGTGGTTTGGCGGCAAATCGAAAAGCCTGGTGTCTGTCGATGTCTGCCGGCAACCGGCCATTGACGTAAACGAGGTGAAGGCCTATCTCATGAATATCGAGGTGCGCTATACCGACGGCCTTCCCGAAACCTATTTCCTACCCCTCACTTTTATCGATCAAGCCGAACGCATTGTTCATTTCTTAAAAAATGAACCCCAAAGTGTGGTATGTTATCTCAAAACCCCGCAAAAAGAAGGCATCCTCATCGATGCAATCTATGACGAACCCTTCCGCAACGAATTGTTCCGCCTCATCAAAACCGACGAGGTAATCGATCTTCACGAGGGACGGCTGCGATTTGAATCAGGTAAAGTACTGACTGCTTTCGACCTCGATACAACAGAGGTGCGCTCGGAAGTGCTCAGGGCCGAGCAAAGCAATACCTCTGTTATTTATAATGGCGCCTACTTCTTTAAAATATACCGAAAACTCGATACCGATATCAACCCCGACCTCGAGGTAGTCCGGTTTTTGTCTGAAAAAACCAATTTCGAAAACTCGCCCCGCTATGGCGGCGGCATACAATATGAAAACCTGAGCGATCACTCCTACACAATTTTGGGGCTTCTACAGAATAAAATCCCCAACCAGGGCGAAGCCTGGACCGCCATGCTGGAGGTGCTGAGCCGGTATTACGATAAAGTGCTGACCAAAACCGATCGCCAGCAGGAGCCGCCCGAATTGTTGCGCCATGACCGGCTTTACTTCGACCAGTTGCCCGAGCAATTGCAACAACTTATTGGCAGCGTGACCTACGAACGCGTCAAATTGCTGGGCCAACGCACTGCCGAAATGCATATCGCGCTCAGCAGCGATCATACCGATCAGGATTTCAGGCCAGAACCTTTTACCCAGCACTATCAGCGCGCCATCTACGCCGTTCACCGGAAATTGGTAAGCGATAAACTCGGCGCCCTGGCGGGGCGCATCAATGCCCTGCCTTCTCATGTGGCTGCTGAAGCCCAGCAAATACTGGACTTGCGCGACGACATACTCCGCTGTTTTGAAGAAATATACAGCCGTCGTATCCATACGGTCAAAACCCGCATTCACGGCGACTACCACCTGGGGCAGGTACTGTTTAATGGTCGCGACTTTTTTATCATTGACTTCGAGGGAGAGCCCATGCTTAGCATCAGCGAACGGCGACTTAAACGGACCCCATTTAAAGACGTGGCCGGCATGATCCGCTCTTTCCACTATGCAGCATACGGCCAACTTTTGCTCAACCCCAACTATCGCAAAGAAGACATGCCCCTGCTCGAACAATGGGCGCGGCAGTGGTTCCACTACGTAAGCCGCTTTTATCTCACGGCCTACCTCGATCGAGCTGCCGGACAAGCCTTCGTGCCTGCCGATGAGGCCGAAATGCGCCTGCTGCTGCGAAACTATACCCTCGAAAAAGCTATCTATGAAGTAGGATACGAAATGAATGCGCGCCCCGACTGGCTACGCATACCCGTGAAAGGCGTCCTCTATGAAATGGAAACGTACTTGAATAAAGAGAGTGAGAGGGTGGGAGAGTGAGAGAGGGGCAGAGGGAGAGTATGAAGGGATTCCCCTCACACTCTCCCTTTCAACTATGCTCTTTCTCTGACCGCGTCTTCGTACATCTTTTGCAACTTCCTGCGGGCAAAAAAGATGCGGCTTTTGATAGTGCCGAGGGGGGAATCGAGTTCTTCGGCGATCTCGTCGTACTTATAACCTTCGAAAGCCATCATAAAAGGCTTGCGAAAATCTTCGGGCAGCGAATCCACCATCTGCATTAACTCAGCAATCGTGACGCTTGTTTCTCCTTCATTGCCAACGCCCTCGCTTCCCTGATTGAGGTAATAACTATTTGGCGTTTGGTCGATGATCAAACTGCGGCGCACGCGTTTGCGGTAGTTATTGATGAAAATATTGCGCATGATGGTCACCGCCCATGCTTTGAAATTCGTACCGGGGTGGTACTTATCTGCATTGGTGATGATCCGAAGCGCCGTATCCTGGTACAAATCTTCCGCATCGTCGCTATTCCCCGTTAATTTGAGGGAAAACGCCCGCAGCGAATTGCTGATCCGTTCCAGTTGTTCCTGGATCTGGTTTTTCTGCAAGGCATAGATCATCATGGTCGGTGATTTTATGTTGTAATTATTATTTACAAAATTATCGGTAATCGGCGATTTTCGCAAAAAAAATTACCTATTTAGAATGAATATTAACAAAAACCGTACCAGTCGCGACAAATCGTGACGTTATGTCAGGTTTTGTCAGCAAATACCGACAAAGCGGCAGTCGGTAGGGCGTTCAGGTAAATGACGATGTGGTAATGCGTTGAAAATCAAAAAGAAGAAGAATGCGTACTCAAACCTGGCAGTAAGCATTTTTGCGTTTCAAAGTTACAACATTCCAAGCATATAGATGCGAAAATACAGCAAGGAGTTGCATTAATGCTTGTGTTAAAATTATTAACAACTCTCAACCAAATTGCTTTTGTGTTGTATAAAGAGGTATGCGATAGCAAGCCGAAGCGCATTTGCGCAACAACACCGTATGGATCGCTCATTCAATATAAATTGTATGGATACTTTAAACGGCCAGTTTTCCCATCTCCTGCCGCAGAACCTCCGCTCGTTGCGGCGCCGGTTTAACCTGAGTCAGGAAGAACTTGCCCAAAAAGTCGGCTTGAATCGCGGCAATATCGCTTCATACGAAAACGGTACGGCAGAACCCAAAATCTGCAACCTGCTAAAGTTATCCCACATTTTTGGCATTTCAGTAGTAGATCTCACCCTGCGCAACCTTGCCGAGGAAAACGCGATAGAAGAGGCCGTTGCAAACCAGGCGTATTTCAGCCGGCACGAAGGGGAGTTATTTCGCCTCCATCTGGAGCGCAGCGATGAACTTCAGGCTTTTATCAAAAGCATCTACACCTGCTATCAGTACAAAGCCAAAAACATGACGGAAATTCCGCGCGATATGCAATTTTTAATGAGCTCTTTTGACCAATTGCACGAGGCGTCCCAAACTTTGCTCAGCCACTACCAGGAATTGATCGATTTGCTCAAATCCAAACTGAACAAACCAAACGGCCATTCTCCTTCCGAATCAGATGAACCTGAAAAGGCCTGATAAACGCCGCTCGCCGTTTTCTTTTATCCTTTCCGTTAGTCGCCCTTGCGCAATACATTATATTGTATTATTTTTATATCGACAAATAGACACATAGAGGGCCTGTTTACTTCAGCAAAAAGTAATTGGAGATACCCCGAATTGATAACAAATTATAATCCCTGTAATGATGATGCGACCGACCCCCTGGGCGCTACTCGCCGCTATGGCTTTTTGCATTCCCTTTGCAAAAGGCGAAATCAGTTTTATCAATGCAGAATTGGGAGAAGTGCGCGAACGCGCGGCACTGGAAGGCAAACTGTACTTTGTACACTTTACCGCGGGCTGGTGTATGCCCTGTCAATGGATGGAGGAACACACCTTCTCCGACCCGCGCCTCAGCCAATATGTAAACGCTCACTACCTCCCGGTCCAGTTCGATGTAGATGAATCGCGCGGACGGCGTTACAAGCAGCAGTATAGCGTTAAGGTGCTGCCCGCGCTGCTTATTTTTAATGCCCAGGGCGTACTCCTCGACCGCTACGACGAATCGCTTGAACCCGAAGCGATGCTGAAAATATTGCAATCACACGATAAACCGGGCAATAAATTGGTCGCAGGCGGCGCTGACGCTGTCGTACTGGATAGCCCCCGCCCCCATTTTGCAGTTTCCCGCCCGGCACTTATTCCCGAAAATGCAACAAGAACTTCCACCGCCCCCTCCGCTAGCGCCCTCGCTTCCAACGAGCCCGCTAACGAACAACTACCTTTGGTAACCACCAAACTTAAATCAGATAAAGGGTTTGGTATTCAAATAGGGGTTTTTACCGATTATCAAAACGCCCTGGATGAAGTAAAACGCCTCGAAAATAAATTCAATCAACCCGTCAATCTCTTCGGCGACAAACAAAATGGCAAACAAACTTATAAGGTCATTATCGGCTTGTTTTCCAATAAATCAGCAGCCCAGGAGAGGAGTTCCTCAATTATCTCCA
>JRYG01005409.1_pt1 | contig 31288 bp, 34 predicted proteins | sample 235341 | NCBI WGS metagenome assembly JRYG01 (sample SAMN03074218, study PRJNA261478) | activated sludge metagenome | biome: Wastewater Treatment Plant; feature: Wastewater; material: Activated sludge; isolation source: activated biomass of a wastewater treatment plant treating hydrocarbon... ...
CTGCCGGCGCAGCGGAGATTGTGCCCCGGGCCGGGCCGGCCGCCACGCCGCCGGCCGTCGCCGGCGCGGTGCCGGCGGGCGGTGCCTTCGGCCGCCGTTCCACCGACAAGCCCGGCGGCGGATCCGTCGGACGCCGCGTCGAAGAGCGTGCTCGGGAAAACACCATCCGTGTCGATACCGCCCGTCTCGACCAGGTACTCAACCTTTCCGGCGAGATCGGCCTGACCAAGAACCGGCTGACCAGCCTGCGGGCCGACATCCTGGCCGGCAAGCGTGATTCCGAAACCCTGCATGCCCTGGACCAGGCGGTGAGTCAGCTCGACCTGCTGGTTTCCGACTTGCAGAACTCGGTCATGAAGACCCGCATGCAGCCCATCGGCCGCCTCTTTCAAAAATACCCGCGCATCGCCCGGGACCTGGCGCGGCAACTGGGCAAGGACGTCGAACTGGTGCTCGCCGGCGAGGAGACCGAGGTCGACAAGACCATGATCGAGGATCTCGCCGATCCCCTCATCCACCTCATCCGCAACGCCGTGGACCACGGCGTCGAACTGCCCCCCGACCGCCAGGCGGCCGGCAAGCCGGCCAAAAGCCTGGTGCGGCTGGAAGCGCGGCAGGAGGGCGACCACATCGTCCTCATCATCGCCGACGACGGAAAGGGCATGAGCGCCGAGCGCATCCGCGCCAAGGCCGTGGAAAAGGGCCTCATCTCCGAGGAGGAGGCCAATACCCTCGACGAGCGCCAGAGCCTCAACCTCATCTTCTTGCCCGGCTTCTCCACCAAGACCCAGATTTCCGACGTCTCCGGCCGGGGCGTGGGCATGGACGTGGTCAAGACCAACATCCAGAAGCTCAACGGTACCATCGAGATCCGTTCCGAGCCGGGCAAGGGGTCGGTGTTCATCATCTCCCTGCCGCTGACGCTGGCCATCCTGCCCGTTCTGCTGGTGCTTCTGGGCGATCAGCCCTTTGCCCTGCCGCTCTCCCTGGTGCGGGAAATCCTGCCCATCGAGCACGACAAGATCCGCGAGGTGGGCGGCAAGGAAACCCTGGTGGTGCGCGGCGAAGTGCTGCCGGTCATTTCCCTGGCGCGCCTTCTCGGCTGGCCCCTGGTGCGCCATCCGGAATACGGCGTCTTCATGCAGACCGCCGAGCGCAGCTTCATCCTCGGGGTGGACAGCTTTGCCGGCCGCGACGATGCCGTGATCAAGTCCCTGGAAGATTTCCGGCCGCGGGGCGTGGCCGGGGTGACCACCCTCTCCAACGGCCAGATCGTCCTCATCCTGGACATGAAGGAATTGCTCTCGGACCTCGGCCAGCATCCCGACGTGGATCGCGGCATGCGGGCCCTGGAATTCTCCTGATTCTTTTTTGCAGTCAACGGCTTAAGAGGGGGCTTGCCCCCTCTTTTCTTTTGTTGGTTTACCTCGTTGTCATGGACTTGCAACGGTCATCTGAGAAATGATGTAAATAAACGGCGCTACCTATTTAATTTTCTTGATTTTTTCCTATAATAGCCGCAACCACCCCCTAGACGGCTATGGCGGAAGAAAGCGATCTCGAACGAACGGAAGCGCCAACACCACGGCGCATCGAGCAGGCCCGTGAGCAGGGCCAGGTCCCCCATTCCCGCGAACTCGGCACCTTCCTCATCCTCATCACCGCCGCCTCCGCCTTCTGGATGATGGGCGGCTGGTTCGTCCAGCGGTCCATGGCCATCGCCCGCAAGGGCTTCAGTCTCGACGCGACGGCGCTGCGGGAGCCGGATCAGATGCTGGTGCATCTGGCGGACATCGGCGGCGACGCCCTGCTGGTCTTCTCGCCCTTGCTGGCCTTGCTCGTGCTGGCGGCGATTCTGCCCCCCTTCTTCCTCAATTCCTGGGTCTTCGCACCCAAGGCGCTGGTGCCCGATCTGGGGCGCCTCAACCCCCTCACCGGCTTCGGCCGCATGTTCTCCTGGAACAGCCTCATGGAGCTGGGCAAGGCCGTGCTCAAGGCCCTGCTGGTGGGCGGCGTCGGGGCCCTCGTGCTGTGGTCCTCCCGGGACGAGATTTTTGGCCTGCTGGCGCAGCCCATCGGCAGCGGCATCGGCCAGGCCGGGCGGCTGGTGGTCTTCTGCTTCCTCATGCTGGCGGCGGCCCTGACCCTGGTGGTGGCGGCCGACGTGCCCTTCCAGCTCTGGCAATACCTGGACAAGTTGAAGATGAGCCGTGACCAGGTGAAGCAGGAAATGAAGGAAATGATGGGCGATCCCCAGGTCAAGGGACGCATCCGCAGCCTGCAGATGCAGGCTGCCCGGCGGCGCATGATGGCCGCCGTGCCCAAGGCCGACGTCATCGTCACCAATCCGACCCACTACGCCGTTGCCCTTTCCTACGCGGCAGGCATGGCGGCCCCCAGGGTCGTGGCCAAGGGTACCGGCGAGATTGCCCTGAAAATCCGCGAGATCGGCAGCGAGCACGGTGTACCACTCATGGAAGCGCCCCCCCTCGCCCGGGCTCTCTACAAGCACGTCAGTCTCGATGCCGAGATTCCGGCGGCGCTCTATAACGCCGTGGCGGAGGTGCTGGCCTACGTCTTCCAGTTGTCCCAGTGGCGCGCCCACGGCGGCAACTACCCGGTGCCGCCCCGGGACCTGCCGGTGCCCGCCGAACTCGTTCCGGAGGCCGCGTAAATGGCCAGCGCATCCTCCCTCACCTGGCAGGGGTTCTTCGCCCGCTTCAACCTGACGCAACTGGCGGCGCCGGTCCTCATCCTCATGATCCTGGCGATGATGGTCCTGCCGTTGCCGGCCTTCGTCCTGGACGTCCTCTTCACCTTCAATATCGCCCTCTCGGTGCTGGTCCTGCTGGTGGCGGTCAATACCCAGAAGACTCTGGATTTCTCCGTGTTCCCGACGGTGCTGCTGGTGACCACCCTGCTGCGCCTGTCGCTCAACGTCGCCTCCACCCGCATCGTCATGCTCGAAGGCCACACCGGGCCGGACGCGGCGGGGAAGGTGATCGAGGCCTTCGGCCACTTCCTGGTGGGCGGCAATTTCGCCGTCGGCATCGTCGTCTTCCTCATCCTGGTGGTCATCAACTTCGTGGTCATCACCAAGGGCGCCGGCCGGGTGGCGGAAGTGGCCGCCCGCTTCACCCTGGACGCCATGCCCGGCAAGCAGATGGCCATCGACGCCGACCTCAACGCCGGTCTCATTGGCGAGGAGGAGGCCCGGCGCCGCCGCAACGACATCGCCCGGGAAGCGGAATTCTTCGGCTCCATGGACGGTGCCTCCAAGTTCGTGCGGGGCGACGCCGTGGCCGGCATCGTCATCATGCTCATCAACGTGTTCGGCGGCCTCATCGTCGGCGTTTTCCAGCACAACATGGACATCGCCCTGGCGGCCAAGAACTACACCCTGCTCACCATCGGCGACGGCCTGGTGGCGCAGGTGCCGGGGCTGATCATCTCCATCGCCGCCGGCATGGTGGTGACCCGTGTTTCCGACGAACGCGACGTCGGCCAGCAGTTTCTTGCCCAGATGTTCCGCAACTGGCGGGTCATGGCCGTGACCGCCGGCATCGTCGGTTTCCTGGGCCTCATCCCGGGCATGCCCAACCTCGTCTTCCTCATGCTGGCCTCGGTCCTCGGCTGGGTGACCTGGAAGATGATGGAGGCGGAAATGAAAGCCGTCCCTGCCCCGGTGGCGGTGGCACCGGCGCCGGCCCCGGAAGCCCAGGAGGCCACCTGGAGCGACGTCTCTCCCCTCGACGTCCTCGGCCTGGAGGTGGGCTATCGTCTCATCCCCCTGGTGGACAAGAGCCAGGATGGCGAACTCCTGCGCCGCATCCGCGGCATCCGCAAGAAATTCGCCCAGGAGGTGGGCTTCCTGGTTTCCCCGGTGCATATCCGCGACAACCTGGAGCTGAAGCCAAACGCCTACCGAATTCTCCTGAAGGGCGTCGAAATCGGCCAGGGCGAAGCCTTCCCCGGCCAGTTCCTGGCCATCAACCCGGGGCGGGTGGCCGGCACCGTGTCCGGTACCGTCACCAAGGATCCCGCCTTCGGCCTCCAGGCCATCTGGATCGATGCCTCCCAGAGGGAGCAGGCCCAGACCTTCGGTTACACGGTGGTGGATTCGTCCACCGTGGTCGCCACCCATCTCAACCACCTCATCCTCAGCCATGCCGCCGAACTGCTGGGGCGCCAGGAAGTCCAGCAACTGCTCGAGCACCTGGCCAAGGAAATGCCCAAGCTGGTGGAAGACCTGGTGCCCAAGCTCCTGCCCCTCGGCACCCTGCAGAAGATCCTGCAGAACCTGCTGGAAGAGGGCGTCCATATCCGCGACATGCGCACCATCATCGAGACGGTGGCGGACCACGCCACCCGCAGCCAGAACGCCGACGATCTCACCGCCCAGGTGCGCGGCGCCCTCGGCCGCGCCATCGTCCAGCAGCTCTTTCCGGGCACCGGCGAACTCCAGGTCATGACCCTCGACCCGGGCCTCGAACGCATCCTTGCCCAGGCCGTGGCCGGCGGCGGCGAGCACGCCAGTTTCGAGCCAGGCCTGGCCGATACGCTGGTGCGGGAAACCGCCAACGCCGCCCGCCGCCAGGAGGAGCTGGGCCTGGCCGCCGTCCTTCTCGTGCCTTCCAGCCTGCGCGTCCTGCTTTCACGCTTCCTGCGCCGTTCGGTGCCGCAACTGCACGTCCTGGCCCATAACGAAGTCCCCGAAACCCGCATCATCAAGGTCACCTCGATCATCGGAGGTAGAACATGAACGTCAGAAAATTCATCGCCCCCAACGCCAGGGATGCCCTGCGCAAGGTCAAGGAGACCCTCGGCAACGACGCCATCATCCTCTCCAACCGCGGCGTGCCCGGCGGCGTGGAAATCATGGCTGTCGCCGCCCGGGACATGGCGATGATCGTGCCGACGCCCGCCAACGACCGACCGGCCCCGGCGCCGCGCCCCGCCGTCCAGCCCGCCGATGACGACGACTACCGGGTGAGCCTGTCCTCCGCCCGGGCTGCCGCTCCCGCCCCCGCTCCCCAGGTTCGCCCAGCCCCTGCCTTCCAGCGCCCGGTGGCGCCGCCGGCGCCGACGGTGCAGCGTCCCGCCCCGGCCGCCACGCCAACGGTCAATGCCGGCATCCCGCGGACGGGGGCCCTGCGCAGCTTCGAGCCGCCCAGGCCGGCGCCGCAGACGGTCCAGCCAGCCGCTCCCCAGCCGGCTACCGAGCCACCCCGCCGTGTCGAGGCGGAAGTGGTGCCGGCCGCCGTGATGGAAGAAATCCGCTCCCTGCGCAAGATCGTCGAGCAGCATCTGGCCGGCTTCGCCTGGGGCGAGGCGGCCCGCAGCGCTCCGGTCAAGACCGGCGTTCTGCGGCAATTGCTGGATGCCGGCTTCTCGCCCCAGTTCGCCCGCGACCTCCTGGCCGACCTGCCCCCCGAATTCGACGCTTCCCAGGCCATGGCCTGGGTCAAGGGCGCCGCTGACCGTTCCCTGTACACCATAGGCGCCGAGGCCGACATCGTCGATCGCGGCGGCATCTATGCCCTGGTCGGCCCCACCGGTGTCGGCAAGACCACCACCACCGCCAAGCTGGCCGCCCGCTGCGTCCTCAAGCACGGCCCCAGCAAGGTCGCCCTCATCACCACCGACGGCTACCGGATCGGTGCCCACGAGCAACTGCGCATCTACGGCCGCATCCTGGGGGTGTCGGTCTACCTGGTCAAGGACGCCCAGGAGCTGCGCCAGACCCTGGCCGAGCTGCAGCACAAGCACATGGTCCTCATCGATACCATGGGCATGAGCCAGAAGGACAAGCTGGTGCCGGAACTGACCGACATGCTGGCCGGCTGCAACGTGCAGCGCCTGCTGCTCCTTTCCGCCACCTCCCGCGGCGACACCATGGACGACGTGGTGCGGGCCTACGCCGGCGCCGACATGGCTGGCTGCATCCTGACCAAGGTGGACGAGGCGGCGAGCCTCGCCACCTCCCTCGACGTCATCATGCGCCATGGTCTGGCGCTGCACTATGTCTCCAACGGCCAGCGTGTCCCCGAAGACCTGCACCTGCCCAACCGGGCCTATCTCCTGCACCGGGCGTTCAAGGACCAGCCGGAGGATTCGCCCCACCGCTTCGACGGCGTCGAGCCGGCCCTGATGATGGCCAACGCTGGCATGGTCGCCGTCGGAGGCGGCCGTGGCTGACTTCCGGGTGGACCAGGCCGCCGGCCTGCGCCGCCTCTTCGGCGGCAGCCAGTTGCAGGTGGTGGCCTTCGCCGCCGGCTGCGAGGGAGTCGGGCGCAGTGTCGCCATCGCCAACATCGGCACCGCCCTGGCCCGCCTGGGCAAGGAAGTGCTGATCATCGACGAGCACGCCCCCGGCGACGACATCGCGGCTTCCTTCGGCCTCATGGCCCGCTCCGACCTGCTCAACGTCGTCCAGCGGGAGCGCCGGCTGGCGGACGTGCTGCTCGAACCGATGCCGGGCCTGCACATCCTCCCCGCCGCCCGGGCCGTCAAGAAGCTGGGCAAGCTGACCCTGGCCCAGCAACAGGCTTTCCTCGACGCCATGGCCGGCCTAGAACGCCCCATCGACGTCATCCTGGTCGACGCCGCCATCAACCACGCCCACGGCTTTTCGCCCCTGGCCCTGGCGGCCCAGGAAACGGTCATCGTGCTGTCCGGCAACAGCGCTTCCATCACAGAGGCCTACGCGCTGATCAAGAAGGTCAGCCACGCCTTCGCCCGCCGCCACTTCCGCATCCTGGTGAACAAGGTGAAGAGCGAGGTGGATGCCCGTTCCATCTTCGACAACATCGCCCAGGTGGCGGCCCAGCGCCGCATCGCCCGCCTGGAGTACGTGGGGGCCATCCCCCTCGACGACGCCCTGCGCCAGACCGCCCAGCTCTGCCGGCCGGTGGTCGTCCAGGCGCCGGAGGCGCTATCGGCCCAGGCCTGCCGCGACATCGCCGCCGACATGCTCTACTGGCCCCGGGCCGAGAATGAATCCGGCGGGGTCGAAAGCTTCGTCCAGCAACTGCTACACTTGAGCCAACGCATACCGACGACGCTTTCCCGAGCCTGATGTACACCGCTGCCGGTCAGCCTGCCAAGGACCAGTTGGTCCAGCGCTTCGTGCCGCTGGTGAAGCGCATTGCCTATCACCTGATGGCCCGGCTGCCTTCCAGCGTCCAGTTCGACGACCTGGTCCAGAACGGCATGATCGGGCTGCTCGACGCCATCAGCCGCTACGAGGAAGGCTTCGGCGCCCAGTTCGAGACCTACGCCACCCAACGGGTCCGTGGCGCCATGCTGGATGGCTTGCGGGAAAGCGACTGGCTGCCCCGCAACCTGCGCCGGGAACTGCGCCGGATCGAATCCATGATCACCCAGCTGGAGCAGCAGCGGGGCCGCTCCCCGTCCGAGAGCGAACTGGCCGACGCCCTCGGCATGCCCCTGGCCGAGTACCAGCGGACGCTGCAGGAGGCTCGGGGCCACCAGCTTCTCTATTTCGAGGATTTCACCGGCGACGGCGACGAGGATTTTCTCGAGCGCCACTTCACCGACAACGACGCCGATCCACTGCACATCCTCGAAGACCTCAACCTGCGTCAGGCCCTGGTGGATGCCATCGAGCGGCTGCCGGAACGGGAGCGCATGGTGATGGCCCTCTATTACGAGCAGGAACTCAACCTGCGGGAAATCGGCGACGTCATGGGCGTCACCGAATCCCGCGTCTGCCAGTTGCACAGCCAGGCCATCGCCCGCCTGCGCGCCCAGGTGGTCGGCGAGATACCCGCCGCCCGGGGGCGTCGCCGCAAGGACAAGAGCGTTGGATAAGATCAGCCTGGCCGGCCTGGCCATTGGCCTCATCGCCATCATCGGCGGCCAGATGCTGGAAGGCGGCCACGTCGCCTCCCTGGTCCAGCCCACCGCCCTGCTCATCGTCGTCGGCGGCACCCTGGGGGCGGTCCTCCTGCAGAGCCCCTTCCATATCTTCAAACATGGCATCCAGATGGCGAAATGGGTCTGGGTGCCCCCCGTCATCGAGCAGAAGCGCCTCATCGACCAGATCGGCACCTGGAGCCAGGTTTCCCGCCGGGAGGGCCTGCTGGCCCTGGAAAACTTCATCACCCAGGTGAAGGATCCCTTTACCAAGAAGGGCTTGCAGATGCTGGTGGACGGGGCCGACCCGGAGCGCCTGCGGGAACTGCTGGAGGTCGAAATCTCGGCCTACGAGGACGAGTTGCACCAGTCCGCCCGCATCTGGGAATCCGCCGGCGGCTATTCCCCGACCGTCGGCATCCTGGGGGCGGTCATGGGGCTCATCCACGTGATGGAGAATCTCACCGATCCCTCCAAGCTCGGCGCCGGTATCGCCGTCGCCTTCGTCGCCACCATCTACGGCGTCGGGCTGGCCAACCTGGTCTACCTGCCCATCGCCGGCAAGCTCAAGTACTACATCCACCGCATGGTCGTCACCCGGGAAATGCTGGTCGACGGCCTGGTCGGCATCGCCGTCGGGGACAATCCCCGCATCATCGAGAGTCGGCTGAAGGGGTATCTCGCCTGATCATGGCCCGCCGACGCCGCAAAGGGCTGGTGACCCACGAGAACCACGAGCGCTGGCTGGTCTCCTACGCCGATTTCATCACCCTGCTGTTCGCCTTCTTCGTCGTCATGTACGCCATTTCCTCGGTCAACGAGGGCAAGTACAAGGTGTTGTCGGATTCGTTGACCAACGCTTTCCGCAATGTCACCGGGGAGCCAGGCGGTCAGCCCATCATCGTCACGCCCGGCGCCCCGCCCATGGTGCAGAAGCCGGTGGGCAAGCCCGACAAGGTCGTCGAGCAGAAGAAGGTCCAGCAACGCCAGAAGATGAAGAACGTCGCCAAGGACATCATGGAGGCGCTGCAGCCCCTGGTGGCCCAGGGCAAGGTACGCCTGCTCGAGACCAGCCGCGGGGTCACCATCGAGATCAACGACAGCGTTCTCTTCGCGGCCGGCCAGGCCAAGCTGCAGCCGGCGTCGGTCAGCGCCCTCGGGGCCATCGCCGAAGTCCTGGCCCGGACCGATTTCCCCATCACCATCGAGGGGCATACCGACAACATTCCCATCAACACCCCCCAGTTTCCCTCCAACTGGGAGCTCTCCGCCCTGCGGGCGACGACGGTGCTGCGCCTGTTCAACGATGCGGGGGTGGGGGCCGAGCGCCTGACGGCCATCGGCTACGGCGACACCAGGCCGCTGGAAACGAACACCACGGCCGATGGGCGGGCGCGCAACCGCCGGGTGAGCATCATCATCGACTCGGAGCGTCCCGAGGAGCCCACGGAGATGCGCGAGGGGCAGCCTGCCCCTTGAGGGGGCGTGAGGGTTTCAGGCCGAATCGATGATGCGGCTGCCGGTGATCTGGGCCGCCTGGCCGTCGCGCCCGTAGAGGCCGGCCTGCTGCGCTTGGCGGGTGAGGGTGGCGAGGGCTTCTCCGGTCGCCTGCAGGCGCAGGGCGATGAGCTTGCCGTTGAGGTCGTTGAGGGCTCGGGCCTGGCGGGCTAGCGATTGTAGGCGTTCCCAGGCGGCCGTGCCGGCGTCGCCGGCCTGGGCTGTGAGCCACGCGGCCATGCCATCCCGGCCGCCGCCAAGCCCCCCGGCGGAGAGAAGTTCGTCGCGGCGGGCATCGAGATCGTTAAGTTGTTCGGCGAGAACGGCCTTGCGCGCGGCCAGGTCGGACAGGGGTTCCATCCGGCCCTGGGTCAGCGCTGCCTGCTCGTCCTCCAGAACCGCGACGAAGTCCGCCACCAGGGCGGCTTCCCTGACCAGGAGGTCGGGCAGGCCCGGCATCAGGCCTTGCGCTGGCTGGTCACCAGTTCCCGCGCCGTGGCGATGAGCCGATCGGCAATGGCGCCGGCGTCGATGGAGAAGCGTCCATCGGCGATGGCCTGGCGAATCTCGGCGACGCGGGCGCTATTGACCGGCGGTTCCGTATCGCCACTCTGCAATTCGCCGGCGAGGGCGCTCAGACGGACCTCGTCGCTGCCGGCCGCGGCGTTGCTGGAAGGCTTGGCCTTGACGCCGCCGGTTGTCGGCGGGACGGTGGGTTTGAGGCTGTTGTCGATTTTCACGGGGTCACCTGCGGCAAACTTTTTGATCTCATCCGGATTATCGGCCAGTTGGCGGAAAAACTTTAACTAAAAATTCACTTCCGCCGTGCCGTCGGCCTTCACCACCCCACTCACCACCTGGCCGGAGGGCATGCGCAACTGGACCACCTGGCCCTCGGCGGCATTGTTGAGGGCTTTCCCCTCGCTGCTCACGGAGAAGCCTTCGCCCCGGGAGAACAAGCGGACGGTCTGGCCCTGGCGGACGAGGAGGGGCGCCAGCAACTGGTCGCTGCGCAGAGGCTGGCCGGCGGCCAGGGAGTTCTTCAGGGTCTTGCCGATGGCGGCCGCCGGGTCGGTGACGATGCCCGTGGGCTGGCTGGCGAGGTCGCCGGTGAGGGTATGCAGGTCGCCTGCCTGCAGGACCTGGCCGGCGGCGACGGGACGGGCGGTGGTGACGTAGGTGCTGGTCACGGCGATGGTGACCGGAACCAGGACATTCCAGACGTTGGGGCCGAGGCAGCGCACGCCGACGTGGGTCCGGCCCAGCATGCGGGCGCCGGCCGGCGTGTAGGCCTCGTGGGCGGTACAGGGAGGAAGCTGGGTGCGGGGATCGAGCTGGCCGACGGTGACGGTCACCTTGCCGGGCAGGCCCTGGGCCTGCAGGCGGGCATGCCGTTCGGCGGTGTCCAGGACGGGATCGGCGTGGGCTCCGCAGACAGCCGAAAGGGTGAGGGTTGCCAGCAAGGCCAGGATGCGGAACAGGTGCATGCCCCCATTTTGCCGGAGGGACCGGCAAGGGGGAATACCCGGGCGCCGGCAAGAATTGCCGATCCCTGCCGGCCGAGTTCTGCCGCGGCGGTGCAAACCATTGCCGCCAGGGGCTTGTGGCTGCTGGCACGGTTCCTGCAAAAAACCGCCCGAATCCACTTTCGGGAGTTGTCGTGGCAGGCATCGCAAACAGCATGGCGGTCTTGAGCCGGGCCCTGGACCTGCGCAGCCAGCGTCACCAGGTGCTGGCCTCCAATATCGCCAACGCCGATACCCCCAATTACAAGGCCCGGGATTTCGATTTCCGCGCCGCCATGCAGAATGCCCTGGGCGCTGCCGGCGCCGGTGTCCTGTCCATGGCCCGCACCGCCGGCGGTCATCTGGAGGGGAGCGCAGGGGCGGGCGGCGTCAGCCTGCGGTACCGGGCGGAAACCCAGTCGGCGGTGGACGGCAATACGGTGGACATGGATGTGGAACGTTCCCAGATTGCCGAGAACGCCATGCAATACGAAATCCTCACCCGCCTGGTCAACGACCGCCTGCAGGGGCTGCGGACGGCGCTCAGCAGCACCAATTCGTAAGGGAGCCCTGAATGAGTCTTTTCAACGTCTTCCACATTTCCTCCAGCGCCATGACGGCCCAGTCGATGCGCCTCAACGCCGTGGCCTCCAACCTGGCCAACGCCGACAGCATCGTTTCCTCCGACGGCCAGCCCTACCGGGCCAAGCAGGTGGTGTTCGAAGCCACCCCCATGGGCGGTGCCGGCGACCTGTCGAAGGGCGTGCGGGTGCGCCAAGTGGTGGACGACGCCTCGCCGCCGCGGATGGTCTACGACCCCAAGAATCCCGCCGCCAACGAGCAGGGCTACGTCGCCTTCCCCAACGTCAATGTGGTGGAGGAAATGACCAACATGATTTCCGCCTCGCGGTCCTACCAGACCAACGTCGAGGTCATGAATACCGCCAAGACCATGATGCTGCGCACCCTGCAGATCGGTCAGTAACCCGGGAGAACGCCATGGCAACCGTCAGCAACACGTCGTCCACCTCCGCGGCGGACATATTTGCCGCCATCAACGGCAGCAGCGGCACGACGTCCACGACCAAGTCGGCCACTGCCGACATGGAGGATCGCTTTCTCACCCTGCTCATGACCCAGTTGCGGAACCAGGATCCTCTCAATCCCCTGGACAACGCCCAGGTGACCACCCAGCTCTCCCAGATCAATACCGTCAAGGGCATCGAGAACCTCAACGCCACCCTCGGGAAGCTGCTCGGCGCCTACGCCGACAGCCAGGCCATGCAGTCCGCCGCCCTCATCGGCAAGGGCGTCCTGGTGGCCGGCAGCAAGCTCACCCTGGCCAACAATTTCGCCGCCGGCGGCTTCACCCTGGCGTCGGCAGCGGACAAGGTGGTGGTCAAGGTCACCGACGCCAACGGCAAGGTGCTGCAGACCCAGGACCTGGGCGCCCGGGACGCCGGCACCTTCACCTTCACCTGGGACGGCAAGGATGCCGACGGAAATGTCCTGGCCGCGGGCGACTACAAGTTCACCGTCGAAGCCACCCTGAAGGGGGCGAAGGTCACTTCCAGCACCCTGCAACTTGGCACGGTATCTGCTGTGGTTCGTTCCGGCAATGGCTTCGTTCTTGACCTGGGCGATCGGGGCCGGGTTGATTTCGACAGCGTTCAACAGATTTTCTGAGGCGAGGTAAACAATGGCATTTCAACAGGGTTTGAGCGGCCTCAATACCGCTTCCAAGGCGATTGACGTCACCAGCAACAACATCGCCAACTCCAGCACCGTCGGCTACAAGGCGGCCGTCTCCCATTTCGCCGATGTCTATGCCAATTCCCTCTCCGGCGGCGGCGCCAGCCAGATCGGCATCGGCGTCAATCTGGCGGCGGTGCAGCAGCAATTCACCCAGGGCAACATCACCACTACCAGCAATCCCCTGGACATCTCCATCAACGGCGGCGGTTTCTTCCGCATGGACCAGAACGGCGCCGTTACCTACAGCCGCAACGGCCAGTTCCACCTGGACAAAAATGGTTACATCGTCAACGACCAGGACATGAAGCTGACCGGGTACGCCGCCCAGAATGGCATCATCCGGGCGACCTCGCCCAGCCCGCTGCAGATCTCCGCTTCCGACCTGGCGCCGGTGGCCACCGGCAGCAACACCACCACGGCGTTCCAGGGGGTGAAGGCCAACCTGAACCTGGATTCCCGCCAGACGGTGCCCGCCACGGCCTGGGCGAACGGACCGGCGAGCGGCGTGTGGTCGCCGGATCCGCTTACCTACAATTATTCGACGGCCCTCTCGGTCTATGACACCCTGGGCAATTCCCACACCCTGACCATGTATTTCCGCAAGGCTGCTACCGCCGGCGACTGGGACGTCTTTGCCAACGTCGATGGCACCACCAATCAGCGCGTGACCCTGACCGGCGGCCCCCTCAACTTCGATACCGCCGGCCAGCTCAACAGCGGCAGCCCCCTCAACATCAGCATTGACCTGGCCGGCGTCATGACCGATCTGGGCGGCACCAACAATGCGGCGACCCCGCTGACCTTCGACATCGACTTCACCGGCACCACCCAGTTCGGCAGCGCCTTCGGCACCAACCGCCTGGAGCAGGACGGCTTCGCCGCCGGCCATCTGGTGGGGCTGTCGGTGGGTTCCGACGGCGTCATCCAGGGGCGTTACAGCAACGGCCAGACCTTCAACCAGGGGCAGGTGGTCCTCGCCAACTTCACCAACCCGAATGGCCTCCAGTCCCTGGGCAACAACCAGTGGGCCGAGACCTCCGTTTCCGGGCCGGCCCTGGTCGGCGCCCCCAACACCTCCAACCTGGGGGTGCTGCAGTCGGCGTCGGTGGAGGAATCCAACGTGGACCTCACGGCAGAGCTGGTGAATCTCATCACCCAGCAGCGCAACTACCAGGCCAACGCCCAGTCCATCAAGACCCAGGACCAGGTGATGCAGACCCTGGTCAACCTCCGCTAAGGCACGGCCGGACTAGGGGCAGGGGAGCATGGATCGCCTGATCTACACCGCCATGACCGGCGCCAAGCATGTTTTCATGCAGCAGGCCGGCAACGCCCACAACCTGGCCAACGCCAGCACCGTCGGCTTCAAGGCCCAGGAGCACCGCTTCCGGGCGGTGCCGGTGCTGGGCGAGGGCATGCCGACCCGGGCCTTCGTGGTGGATGCCTCCGTCGCCGACGTGTTCAGCGAGGGGCCCCTGATGTACACCGGCCGCAACCTCGACGTGGCGGTCGAGGGCCGCGGCTGGATCGCCCTGCAGATGCCGGACGGCAGCGAGGCCTACACCCGGGCCGGCAGCCTCGACGTCAACGTCAATGGCCTCCTGCAGACCAAGGGCGGGCAGACGGTGGCCGGCGACGGCGGCCCCATCAACGTGCCCCCCGACAACACCGTGGAAATCGCCCCCGACGGGACGGTGTCGGTGGTGCCGACCTTTGGCACCCCCAACAACGCCAACGCCATCGGCCGCATCAAGCTGGTCAACCCGCCGGAAGCCGACCTGGTGCGGGGGGACGACGGACTCTTCCGCCTCAAGGGCGGCCAGCCTGCGCCTGCCGACGAGAAGGTTCGCCTGACCTCCGGCACCCTGGAAGGCAGCAACGTCAATGTGGTGGACGCCATGGTCAACCTCATCAGCCTGTCCCGCCAGTTCGAGATGCAGGTCAAGATGCTGCAGACGGCCGACGCCAACTCCCAGAAAGCCGACCAGTTGCTCACGCTCAACGCCTAGGACTAATCGATCATGATCCGCTCCCTCTGGATTGCCCGCACCGGCCTCGACGCCCAGCAGACCCAGCTCGACGTCATCGCCAACAACCTGGCCAACGTCAGCACCAACGGCTACAAGCGGGGCCGGGCGGTGTTCGAGGACCTGCTCTACCAGACCCTGCGCCAGCCCGGTGCCCAGTCTTCCCAGCAGACCCAGATTCCCACCGGCCTGCAGCTCGGCACCGGCGCCAAGCCGGTGGCGGTGGCCCGCATCTTCACCCAGGGCAACGTGCAGAAGACCGACAATTCCCTGGACATCGCCGTCCAGGGCAACGGCTTCTTCCAGGTCCTGCTCCCCGACGGCACCACCGCCTATACCCGGGACGGTTCCTTCCAGAAGGACAACCAGGGCCAGATCGTCACCGCCGACGGTTTTCCCCTGCAGCCCAACATCACCATCCCGGCCAACGCCCTGTCGCTTTCCGTCGGCCAGGACGGCACGGTGACGGTGACCCAGCCCGCCAGCGCCGCCGCCACCCAGATCGGCACCATCCAGTTGGCCACCTTCATCAACCCGGGCGGCCTGCAGAGCATCGGCCAGAATCTTTTCCTGGAGACGGCGGCCAGCGGCACGCCGACGCCCAACACCCCGGGCACCAACGGCGCCGGCATCGTCAGCCAGGGCTACGTCGAAACCTCCAACGTCAACGTGGCCGAGGAACTGGTGACCATGATCCAGACCCAGCGAGCCTACGAACTCAATTCCAAGGTGGTGTCCACTTCCGACCAGATGCTGGGCCGCCTGACCCAACTGTGAGGTGAGGCCATGAAGCGAATTCTCCTCGTCGCCGCCGCCGTCCTGGCCGGCTGCCAGACGGTGCCGCCCACCAACGTGCACCAGCCGATGACGGCCCGCCCCCAGCCCCGCAGCGAGCTGGCCGCCGCCAACGGCTCCATCTACCAGGCCGCCTACAGCCGCCCCCTCTTCGAGGACCGCAAGGCGCGCTTCGTCGGCGACATCATCACCGTCAAGATTACCGAGAACACCTCCGCCTCCACCAACTCCAACAGCAAAGCCGAGCGTTCCGGCAGCATTGATGCCTCCGTCGACGCCATGTCGCGGGTGCCGGGGAAGAGCTTCCTCGGCCTGGGGGTCACCGCTTCCGACACCAACAATTTCAGCGGCAAGGGCGAAGCGGCCAACAAGAACATCTTCACCGGCAACATCACGGTCACCGTCATCGAGGTGCTGCCCAACGGCAACCTCCTCGTTTCCGGCGAGAAGCAACTGGCCATCGGCCATCAGCAGGAATTCGTGCGGGTATCGGGCGTCGTCAATCCCAGCTTCGTGGATTCCACCAATACCATCGAGTCGTCCAAGGTCGCCGATGCCCGTATCGAGTACAAGTCCGCCGGCTACATCAGCGAGGCCCAGGTCATGGGCTGGCTGGCACGCTTCTTCCTTAGTGTTCTACCGTTCTGAGGAATTCTCCAGCGGAGGCGGGTCATGAGCAAGGCGAACGGCAAATGGTTCCGGCAGGCGGCAATTTTGGCCGGCTGCCTCTTGCCCCTGTGGAGCCAGCCGGCGTTGGCCGAACGCATCAAGGATCTGGCCAGCGTCCAGGGCGTGCGCAACAACCAGCTCATCGGCTACGGCATCGTGGTAGGCCTCGACAACAGCGGTGACCAGACCACCCAGACGCCCTTCACCACCCAGGCCATCGCCAACATGCTGTCGCAGATGGGGGTGAACCTCTCCGCCGACCAGGCCGCCAAGCTGCAACTGAAAAACGTCGCCGCCGTGATGGTGACCACCAACCTGCCGCCCTTCGCCAAGACCGGGCAGGCCATCGACGTCACCGTCTCCTCCATGGGCAACGCCAAGAGCCTGCGCGGCGGCACCCTGCTCATGACGCCCCTGAAGGGCGCCGACGGGCAGGTCTACGCCATCGCCCAGGGCAACGTCCTGGTGGGCGGGGCCGGCGCGTCGTCCGGCGGTTCCAAGGTGGTGGTCAATCATCTCTCCGCCGGGCGCATCCCCGCCGGGGCCACCGTCGAACGGGCGGTGCCGACGCCGGTGGGGCAGGGCGGCTACGTCTATTACGAACTGGCCAACAGCGATTTCGGTACCACCCAGAAGATGGTGGAAGCCATCAACAAGGCCATGGGCAGCGGTACCGCCCAGGCTGTCGATGGCCGCCAGGTGCGGGTGCGGGCGCCGGAAGACCCGGACGCCCGGGTGGCCTTCCTGGGCCGGCTGGACAACATCGAAATGACTCCGGCTCCGGGGCTGGCCAAGGTCATCGTCAATCCCCGCACCGGCTCCGTGGTGATGAACCAGAAGGTGACCCTGGAAGCCTGCGCCGTGGCCCACGGCAGCCTTTCCGTGGTGGTCTCCGACCAGCCAGGCACCGCCTTCCAGCCCGGCTCCACCGACATCCAGGTCAAGCAGGACAACGGCAGCCTGATGAGCGTCAAGGCCGGCGCCAACCTGGCCGACGTGGTCAAGGCCCTGAACGCCCTGGGGGCCAACCCCCTCGACCTGCTGGCCATCCTCCAGGCCATGAAGGCCGCCGGGGCGCTGCGGGCCGACCTGGAAGTGATCTGAGGCCGCCGGTGTCGATCAAGATCCAGAACACCCCCAACCGCCTCGCCTTCGACGTCAAGGCTTCCCAGGACATCCGGGACGCCATGCAGAAGGACCCCCAGGCCGGCCTCAAGGCGGCGGCCCAGCAGTTCGAAAGCATGTTCCTGCAGATGGTCATGAAGAGCATGCGCGACGCCACGCCCCAGGACGGGCTCTTCAACAACGACCAGACCCGTTTCTACACTGCCATGCTCGACCAGCAACTGGCCCAGAACATGGCCTCCGGCAGGGGACTCGGCTTCGCCCGCCTGATCGAGCAGCAACTGGGGGGCACCCTGCCGGGCAGCGAGACGGCGGCCGCGGCAAGAAGTGCCGGCAACGGCCTGCCGCTTGTCGCCCCCGACCTGCGCCACCTGCAGTCCGCCACCCCGCCGCGCCCGGCCGCCGAAGTCCCGGCCGGCGCCATCCAGGCGGCGGCGAGCGCCGGTGCCGGCGAGGGTATCCCGGCCAATGCCAAGGAATTCGTGAACAAGGTCTGGCCCCATGCCGTGGAGGCCAGCCGATCCACAGGCATTCCGCCTCAGTTCCTGGTGGCCCACGCCGCCCTCGAAAGCGGCTGGGGCAGGAACGAGATTCGCAAGGCGGACGGTTCCGCCAGCTTCAACCTCTTCGGCGTCAAGGCCGGCCGAAGCTGGCAGGGCAGCGCCGTGGAGACCGCCACTACCGAGTACGTGGACGGCGAAGCCCAGCGGGTCAATGCCCGCTTCCGCGCCTATGGTTCCTACGCCGAGGCCTTTGCCGACTACGCCAACCTGCTGCGCAGCAACCCCCGCTTCGGCGCGGTGATCGGTTCCCAGGATGGCACGGAATTCGCAAAGCGTCTCCAGCAGGCCGGTTACGCCACCGATCCGGCCTACGCCGACAAGCTCTCCCGCATCATCAGCGGGCCGACCCTGCGGCAGGCCCTTATCGGTTGATCTTTCAGGCTAAATTTTCGGCCGGTGAGGCCGTTAACCTCACCAGAGGTGATCCATGAGCACAGGTATCTACAGCATCGGCATTTCGGGGTTGCAGGCGGCGCAGGTGGCGCTGCTGACCACCGAGCACAATGTCACCAACGCCAATACCCCCGGCTATACCCGGCAGCGGGTCATCCAGGCGTCCAACGTGCCGATCATGACCGGGGCCGGCGCCATCGGCCAGGGCGCGCATGTCGAGACCGTCTCCCGCATGTACGACCGCTTCCTCACCGGCCAGGTCAACCAGGCCCAGACCCAGGTCAGCGAGCTCAATACCTACCACGACGAAATCAGCCAGATCGACAACATGCTGGCCGACGCCAACGCCGGCCTCTCGCCCGCCCTGCAGGCTTTCTTCAGCGGCGTGCAGCAGGTGGCGGCCGATCCCTCCTCCCTGCCGGCCCGGCAGACCATGGTGGCCTCGGCCCAGACCCTGGTCACCCGCTACCAGAACATGGATACCCGCCTGCAGGCCCTGGCCGACGAGGTCAACGGGCGCATCACGGACGCCGTGGCCCAGGTGAACACCTTCGCCACCCAGATCGCCGAGCTCAACCAGCGCATCATCATCGCCGAAGGCTCCTACGGCCAGCCCGCCAACGATCTCCTCGACAAGCGGGACCAGCTCGTTGCCGAACTGAACAAGATCATCAAGGTTTCTACCAGCAGCAACGCCGATGGCAGTTACAACGTTTTCATCGGCACCGGCCAGCAACTGGTGGTGGGCGCCCAGGCCATGACCATGACGGCCATGGCTTCCAGCGCCGATCCCACCCGCATCACCGTCGGCCTCAAGAACGCCGGCTCGACCCAGGAGCTGCCCGAATCGCTGATCGTCGGCGGCCAGTTGGGCGGCCTCATCCGTTTCCGCGACGAGGCCCTCGATCCGGCCATCAATGAACTCGGCCGCGTGGCCGCCTCCATGGCCCTCACCTTCAACGCCCAGAACGCCCTGGGCCAGGATCTTCTCGACCGCATAGACGGCAGCGCCGGCTTCGTCGCCGACTTCTTCACCCTGTCGACGCCGCGAACCGTTCCCAACGCGGCCAACACCGGCAGCGGCGCCATCTCGGTGGCCTTGGCCGCTCCCAACGCCCCCTCGGCACCGGATTATTCCGGCAATTTCACCACCGACCTGATGGCCAGCGACTATGAAGTCGCCTTCGGGGCCGCCGGGGCCTACACCATCACCCGGAAGTCCGACGACCAGGTGGTGGCTTCGGGTGCCGGGCCGGCAACGCTGAATTTCGATGGGCTGGACGTCACCATTTCCGCCGTCGGCAACAACGGCGACCGTTTCACCCTGCAGCCGGTGCGGGATGCCGCCCGCAACCTCGCCGTGGACAACCGGGTGGTCGCCGATTCCCGCCTGGTGGCCGCCGCCGCCCCGGTGCGCACCTCGCCCAACGTTTCCAACCAGGGCACCCTGACCCTTTCCCAGGGTGTCGTCGGCCAGGGCTATTCGGTGGCCGGCCTCCCGCTGACACTCACCGCCACCGCCACCCAGCTCACCGGCTTCCCCGGGCTGGTCACGGCCACCTACTCGGACGGTTCGTCGGCCGCGGTGGCCGGCAACGTCAATCTGCTCAACGGCACCGCCACCCTGGCCAGCGTTTCCTTCAACGGCATGGCCTTCAGCGTCACGGGCACCGCCGCCAGCGGCGACACCTTCACCGTCGCCCGCAACCTGGGCGGCGTTCAGGACGGGCGCAACGGCGTGCTCCTGGGCAAGCTGCAGTCGCAGAAGACCACTGCCGGCGGCACCGCCTCCTACCAGTCGGCCTATGCCCAACTGGTGGCCGACAACGGCATCCGCACCCGGGAGGCCAAGGTCACCGGCGATGCGCAGCAATCCCTGCTCGAACAGGCCCAGGCATCGCAGCAGGCCCTGTCCGGCGTCAATCTCGACGAAGAGGCCGCCAACCTCATCCGCTACCAGCAAGCCTACCAGGCTTCCGCCAAGCTGCTGGAAGTGGGCAAGAGCCTCTTCGACACCATTCTCTCCCTCGGCTCCTGAGGAGACCCGCCATGCGCGTCAGCACCGCCCAGATCTTCGACAACGGCACCACCGGCATCCAGCGCAACCAGTTCAACCTGTACCAGGTCCAGAACCAGTTGGCGACGGGCCGTCGCATCGCCACGCCGGCGGACGACCCCATCGGGGCTTCCCAGGCCCTCAAGGTCACCCAGTCCAAGGAAGTGAACGACCAGTTCCTGGAAAACCAGGCCCTGGCCAAGACTCAGCTCGGCCTGGTGGAAAACAAGCTCGGCTCCCTCGAAGACGAACTGCAGAGCATCCTCGAACGGGCCATCCAGGCGGGCAACGGCTCCTACAGCCCGGCCCAGCGGGGCATGATCGCCGAGGAACTCAAGCGGCGCTTCGAGAACGTCATGTCCTTGGCCAACTCCCGCGACGCCCAGGGCCTCTACGTATTCGCCGGCTTCCAGACCAACACCCAGCCCTTCCAGGTGACCGGGACCGGCGGCAACTACCAGATCGCGGCGCCGGCCAATCCCTACGTCACCTATTCCGGCGATGCCGGGGTGCCGGCAGTGCAGGTGAGCGCTTCCCAATCCATGGACATCACCGAATCGGGCCTTGACGTCTTCATGCAGGTGCGCGACGGCACCGGCGCCCTCACCGGCCGCAGCCTCTTCGACAGCCTGCAGAACCTGGTGGACATCCTCGATCCGGCGAGCAGCGTTCCCTTCACCACCGCCGCCTACACCCAGGCCGTGGACGACCTGCACGCCTCCATCGACCACGTCGCCAACCGCCGCGCCTCGGTGGGCGCCCGCCTGCAATCGCTGGCGAGCCTGACTTCCAGCGGCGAGGACGTCAAGCTCCTTCACGAGCAGCGCCTTTCCGAACTGCAGGATCTCGACTACACCCAGGCCATTTCCGATCTATCCCGCCTGCAGGTCCAGTTGGAAGCTTCCCAGCTCTCCTTCAAGCAGACCAGCCAGCTCAGCCTCTTCAACATCCTATGAGTAAACCGCTCGTTGCCGGCCTGGCGGCCCTCTGTCTGAGCGCCTGCAGCAGCGTCGGCTCCGGCGGCAGCGCGTTGATCCCTAACGACCAGATCCGGCTCACCGCCAACACCTCGGTCAAACTCGCTGAAATCGCCACCGGCGCCCTGCTCCTGGGTGCCATCTACGTGGTGTACGATCCCCTGGCGCCCAACTGGAACATCGAGCAGACCCGGCTGACCGAGGATACCTTCCGCCTTTCCATGACCATGAAGCGCTTCCATACCGGCGGCGCCGGCGAGTCGCTGCAGCTCCTCAAGCGCCGCGCCGCCTTGCTCCAGGGCGAACTCGGCTATGGCGGCTACGAGCTGATGGAATACACGGAGGGCATCGATTCGCGGACCCTGGGGGCGCGCCGGGTCGCCGAAGGCACCATCCGCCTGGTCCAGCAGCGCCAGGTGGCCGCCGACTCCTTCCTCCAGAACGATCGCTGAGGCCGGCTACCGCGCCAGGCGGGCGTAGCCCAGCATGGCCGTCAGTCCTTCCTCGAACAGCGCCTGCAGGGGGGCGGCCAGGTAATTGAGGCCGAGGGCCATGGCCGCCAGGCCGACCATGAGGGTGAGGGGAAAGCCGACGGCGAAGATGTTCAGTTGCGGCGCCGCCCGGGTGAGGACGCCCAGGGCCAGGTTGGTGATCATCAGGGTCACCAGGACCGGCAGGGCCAGCAGCAGGCCGGTGGCGAACATCACCGATCCCAGTTCCGCCAGGTTTTTCCAGCTCTCCGCCGCCAGCGGCGGGCCGCCGATGGGGATGGCGACGAAGCTCTGGGCCAGGGTGGCCACATAGAGCAGGGGGCCGTTGAGGGCCAGGAACACGAGCAGGGCCAGCAGGTTGATGAACTCGGTGACCACCGGCGTCTGGGCGCTGGACAACGGATCGTAGAAGGTGGCGAAGCCCAGGCCCATCTGCAGGCCCATGAATTCCCCAGCCACCTCGACGGCGGCGAAGACGATGCGCATGGCGAAGCCCATGCCGATGCCGATGAGCATCTGCTGCACCAGTATCCACAGGCCCTGCCCGGAACCGGGGCTCACCGCCGGCACGGGCGGCAGCATGGGGACCAGGGCGAGGGCAATGGCCAGCCCGAGCATCAGGCGTACGCGACGGGGCACGCCGGTGCTGCTGAACAGGGGGGCCGAGGCGATGAGCCCGAGAATGCGCGCCAGCGGAAAAAAGAAGGCCGCGATCCAGGCGTCGAGCTGGGCGGAGGTCAGGCTGATCATGGCCGTTCAGCCGATGAGCTGCGGAATGCTGCTGAACAGGCGTTGGATGTAGTCGATCAGGTACTGCAGCATCCAGGGGCCGGTGAGCAGCAGCACCAGGAACATGACCACAAGCTTGGGCACGAATTGCAAGGTGGCTTCGTTCACCTGGGTGGCGGCCTGGAAGACGCTGATGACGAGGCCCACCACCAGGGCCGCCACGAGCAGCGGGGCGGCTACCAGGATGGTGACCTCGATGGCCTGGCGGCCGATTTCCATGACCATCGCCGGCGTCATGTGCCGAAACTCTGCACCAGGGAACCGATGATGAGGTGCCAGCCGTCCACCAGCACGAAGAGCATCAGCTTGAAGGGCAGGGCCACCAGCACCGGCGACATCATCATCATGCCCATGGACATGAGGACGCTGGCCACCACCATGTCGATGACCAGGAAGGGAATGAAGATGATGAAGCCGATCTGGAAAGCCGTCTTCAGTTCGCTGATGGCGAAGGCCGGGACGAGGATGCGCATGGGCGTGTCCTCCGGCTTCTCGATGCGCTCGATCTTGGCCAGGTTCGCGAACAGGGCGAGGTCGGCCTCCCGCGTCTGCTTGAGCATGAAGCTGCGCAGGGGCACGGCGGCGCGGTCGGCGGCCTGCATGATGTTGATGCGGTTCTCGGAAAGGGGGACGTAGGCGTCGGTATAGACCTTGTCCAGCACCGGCGCCATGACGAAGAAGGTGACGAAGAGGGAGAGCCCCACCAGCACCTGGTTGGGGGGCGAGGTCTGGGTGCCGAGGGCATGGCGCAGCAGGGACATGACGATGATGATGCGGGTGAAGCCGGTCATCATCAGCACGGCGGCGGGGATGAAGGTCAGCGCCGTGAGGGTCAGCAGGGTCTGGATGCTGAGGGTGTAGGTGGTGCTGCCGCCGGGGCCCGGCGTCGAAGTCACCGCCGGCAGTCCCCCGGCGGCCTGGGCCAGGGCGGCCCCGGCGCAGAGGAAGAGGCCGAGACCCAGGAAGAGCTTGCTACGCGCCACGCTTTTCCCCGATCTGTTTCAGCCACTGGGCAAAAGGACGGTCCGCCGTGGAATCGCCGCCGTCTGGCGCGATGCCCCGGGGCAGGGTGTGGAGGGTGCGGATCTGGCCGGGGACGATGCCGACCACCAGCCAGGTATCGCCCACCTCGACGAGGACGATGCGCTCCCGGGGGCCCAGGGCGACGCCGCCGACCACCTTCATGCCGCCCTGGCCGAAACCCTTGCCGCCGGAAATCTTGCGGGCCAGCCAGGCGGCCGCGACGAGGAGGGCGACGATGAGGCCGAGGGCCGCCATGGCCTGCAGGAAGGTGCCCGCCGGTACGCCGGGGGCAGCCTCGGCAGCGGCGGCAGCCCCGGGCAGGGTGCTGGCGATGACTATCGGTAATCGGGACGGGAAGAGGAACACGGGCTGCGGCCAACGGGTTTCATGTCAGCCCGTTATCTTAAAGCAAAGCGCCGCCGGCCGCGAAAGAGCCTGCCGCGGCTAGCGGTTGAGTTTGCGCATGCGCTCGGAGGGCGTGATGATGTCCGTCAGGCGGATGCCGAACTTGTCGTTCACCACCACCACTTCGCCCTGGGCGATGAGGGTGCCGTTGACCAGGACGTCCATGGGCTCGCCGGCCATGGCGTCGAGTTCCACCACCGAGCCGTGGGCCAGTTGCAGCAGGTTCTTGATGGTGATCTTGGTGCGGCCGAGTTCGACCGTGATCTGGACCGGGATGTCCAGGATCATGTCGAGTTCGTTCATGATGCCGCCGGCGCCGGCGGGTTCGCCGAAGGACGGGAAGATGTTGGCAGGCTGGGCGCTGGCGGCGGGGCCGGCACCGGCACTTGCGGCTTCGGTGGAGGCCTGTTCGGCCATGGCCGCCGCCCAGTCGTCCTCGCTGATCTGGCCGTCGTCCTCGAGGGCGCTGCTTTCGGTATTTTCCATTTCGTCAGCCATTGTTGTCTCCGGTAACCGTTTCGCTGGCTGCGTCGGCGGCGATGAACCGCTCGATCTTCAGCGCATACTGGCCATTCTGTTGGCCATAGCGGCATTCCATGAGGGGAATGTCGTCCACGTGGGCGATGATGGTCTCGCCGATGCTGAGGGGGATCACGTCGCCGACCTTCAGCTTGAGAATCTGCCCCAGGGAAATGGTGGCGGACCCCAGGCGGGCGGCGATTTCCACTTCGGCCCCCTGCAACTGCTTCCTCAGCGTACCGATCCAGCGCTTGTCCGTGGATAGCTGGTCGCTCTGCATGCTGCTGTAGAGCAGGTCGCGGATCGGTTCCAGCATCGAATAGGGGAAGCAGATGTGCATGTCCGCCGTGGCGCCGCCGAATTCCAGGGTGAAGGTGGTGGAAACCACGATTTCCGAGGGGGTGGCGATGTTGGCGAACTGGGAGTTCATTTCCGAGCGGACATACTCGAAAGTGAGGTCATAGACCGGCTTCCACGACTTCTGGTACTCGGCGAACACGACGCCCAGCAAGCCCTGGATGATGCGCTGCTCGGTGGGGGTGAAGTCGCGCCCCTCGACCCGGGTATGGAAGCGCCCGTCGCCGCCGAACATGTTGTCCACCACCAGGAAGACCAGGTTGGGGTCGAAGATGAAGAGGGCGGTGCCGCGCAGGGGCTTGGTGAGGACCAGGTTGAGGTTGGTCGGCACCACCAGGTTGCGGATGAACTCGCTGTACTTCTGGACGCGGATCGGCCCCACCGAGATTTCCGCGTTGCGGTGCATGTAGTTGAAGAGGCCGATGCGCAGGTAGCGGGCGAAACGCTCGTTGATGAGCTCCATGGTGGGCATGCGCCCACGCACGATGCGCTCCTGGGTGCCCAGGTTGTAGGAGCGAACACCGCCGCCGGGGCCGTCCTCCGACTCCGGCTCGTCCACCTCGCCGGTGACGCCCTTGAGGAGGGCGTCTACCTCGTCCTGGGAGAGAAAGTCGCCGGCCATGGCTCCTTGCTACTGGATGATGAAGGAAGTGAACAGCACATCCTTGACGGGGCCTTCCCCGCCATGGACCTTCTCCCCCTTCTTGTTGACCTTGGGCGGATCGAGGACGTCGTTGATGGCTTCCTTGAGTTCCACGGCCAGTTTTTCCTTGCCCTCCTTGGTGAGCAATTCGGAGGCCTTCTTGCTCGACAGGAGCAGAGTGACGTTGTTGCGGATCTTCGGCATGTGCAGCTTGGCTTCGCCCTCAGCCGCGGGATCCTCGAACTCGAGGGAAAGGGCAACCTGCAGGTACTGGTCGCCCGTTTCCGGCACCAGGTTGACCGTGAACGGATCGAGATTGACGAAGACCGGGTGGGCCTCCTTGCCCTTCTTTTCCTTCTTCTTGGGCTTGGCGGTCTCGACGGCGTCCTCGTCGTCCTCGGCGTGGTCCTCGCCCTTCTTGAGCAGGAAGAAGGCGGCGCCGCCGCCGGCCAGGACGACCACCAGCACGGCGGCCAGAATGATGATCAGCAGCTTCTTGCTTTTCTTCGGGGGCGCCTGCTCGGCTCCCTCCGCCGCTTTTGCGTCTTTGGACATGTCACTGTTCCCTGTTCAATTGGAATGTCTCTTTTCCCCTTCGCCGGGAACGGTCAGGCGAACAGATCCACCAGGCCGCGCCCCCTGTGTACCGGCGCGGGAGTGGCGACTCCTGCGCTGGCGGCGTCTTGCAGTATAACGTTATCGTCCGCAAAACGCCCGCCGCCGGGGGCCTGGGAGCCCGGTTGCTGGGCCTGCTGTTGCAGTTGCCCCCCCACATTGGCCTGGCCCAGGTTGACGCCGGCGCCGGCGAGCATGTCCCGCAGTTGCGGCATGGCGTCGTTGATGGCCTGGCGGACGTCGGCATGGGGCGAGGCGAAAGACGCGGTCAACTGGTCGCCGCTCAGGTTGAGGCTGACCTGGATGGGGCCCAGGTGCGGCGGGTTGATGTTGATCTGGGCGCTCTGCAGGTTGTTGCGGGCGATCCAGCTCACGCTGTCGCCGAATTCGCGGCCCCAGGAAGCGTCGCCCAGGGGCGGTGCGACGGTGCGGGCGACTTGGGCGGGGGGGGCGGGCGGCGTCGGCGCAACCCCATGGCCGGCCGGCGCCATCGTAACGGCGGTTGGGGTGGGGGTCTCCGGTGGCGCGGCAAATTTTGCCGCCGATTCTGCCGGCGGCGCTGCCGTCCTGGCATCGGTGGCCAGCGTTGTTGCCGACGCCGATGTCGCCGCAGCCTCAGCGGCTACCGGAGCGGCGGGGGAAGGGGCCGGCATCGCAGCCAAATCGGCGGAGTCGCGGCGCGAGTTGCCGTGGACGGTATCGGCGACGCCGGCTGCAACCCCGGCGGGGCCTGGCGACGGCGGGGCGGGAGTCGTCTCATTGCCGGCGGGCAGGGCGATGAAGAGGCCCGGCGGCAGGAGGTCGCCGGCGGAGGCTTCGGCCGGGGCACGGTCTTCGTCCTTGGGCTCGGAGCGGGCCTCGGCCGCGACGCTGGCCGGCGTGCCCGGGATGGCGCCGGTCAGCTGCTGGACCAGCAGGGCGGCGAAATCGAGGCCGGGGGTGATCCCGGCAAGGGCCGCCGCTTCGCCGGCGGCCGTCGGGGCGGCATTGGCGCTGGCAGGGGAGGGGAGGCTGGAGACGACCGTGATACCCATGGGGCTTCCTCGAAGGAACAATTTGTCGACCAGCGAGCAAAGGGCATGCCAGTGGTTGGACAGCCTCAGGTGTCATCGCCGCCGCGGCGGCGGGCGGCGAATTCGTCCTGTTCCTTCTGGCCGAGCTTGTTCTCCCGGTAGCGCTCGCGGGCGTCGTGGCGCTGGGAGAGGGTGTCGATGGCCTTGAGCTTCTTGTTCTGCTCCCGCCACGCGGCCTGGCCGTCGGCGGTGTTCTGCTCCGATTCGGCCACGGCGCGGCCCTGCTGGGCGATGGCCTCGTCGATGCGGGCGATGAAATCCTGGTAGTTGCGCAGGGCGGTCGGGGGCAGGCCGTTGACCGCTGCTTCCTTGAAGCGCTGGGCGTATTCTTCCCGGTATTGCTCGAGGAGCTGGAGGCGGCTTTTCGCGCTCTGCTCGGCGGCGATGAGCTGGCCCAGGCGCCGGGTGGTTTCGTCGGCCCGGGTCTGCATCAGGTCGAGCAGGGGTTGCAGGGTGAAGGGGCGGGTCACGGGTCAGCCTTCCCGGTCAGAAGAGCCCGCCCAGGGCGCCGGCACTGGCGGTGAACTCGGCCCGCTCACCGATCCTCTGCTGGAGGAAGCCCTCCAGCCGGGGGTAGAGGGCGATGGCCTGGTCCAGCACCGGGTCCGAGCCGGCCACGTAGGCGCCCACCGAAATGAGGTCGCGGGAGCGCTGGTAGCGGGCGAAGAGCACCTTGAAACGGCGGATCAGCTCCAGGTGGTTGCTATCCACCAGATTGACCAGGGCACGGCTGATGGACTGCTCGATGTCGATGGCCGGATAGTGGCCGGCGTCGGCCAGGGTGCGGGAAAGCACGACGTGGCCGTCGAGGATGGCCCGGGCCGAGTCGGCGATGGGGTCCTGCTGGTCGTCGCCTTCCGCCAGCACGGTGTAGAACGCGGTGATCGAGCCGCCCCCGTCCGGCCCGTTGCCGGCCCGCTCCACCAACTGCGGCAGGCGGGCGAAGACCGAGGGCGGGTAGCCGCGGGTGGCCGGCGGCTCGCCGATGGCCAGGGCGATTTCCCGCTGGGCCATGGCGTAGCGGGTCAGGGAATCCATGATGAGCAGCACCTGCTTGCCCTGGTCGCGGAAGTATTCGGCCAGGGTGGTGGCGTAGGCGGCGCCCTGCAGGCGCATGAGCGGGCCGGTATCGGCGGGGGCGGCCACCACGACGGCACGGCGCATGCCTTCCTCACCGAGGATGTGCTCGATGAACTCCTTGACCTCGCGGCCCCGCTCGCCGATCAGGCCGACGACGATGACGTCGGCCTCGGTGTAGCGGGCCATCATCCCCAGCAGTACCGACTTGCCCACGCCGGATCCGGCGAACAGCCCCATGCGCTGGCCGCGGCCGACGGTGAGCAGGGCGTTGATGGCACGGATGCCGACGTCCAGGGGCTGGTTGATGGCGGCCCGGGACATGGGGTTGGTGGGGCGGCTCTGGAGCGGGCGCAGCAGGCTGGTGAAGAGCGGGCCCTTGCCGTCCAGGGGACGGCCGACGCCATCGACGACGCGGCCGAGCATGGCTTCCCCCACCGGCACCTGCTTGGCCCGGTCGATGGCCCGGCGGCGGAAGGGGGGCGGGCCGTCCACCCGCTGGGGCGGGTTGGGCTGCTCGAAGGCCACCACGTGGGCGCCGGGGGAAAGGCCGTAGATGTCGTCGGAGGGCATCAGGTAGAGCTTTTCGCCGGCGAAGCCCACCACTTCGGCCTCGACGGGGGCGCCCCCGGCCGGCAGGATGCGGCAGGAACTGCCCAGGGGCAGCTTGAGGCCGGCCGCCTCCATGACCAGGCCGTTGATGCGGGTCAGGCGGCCGGTGGGCCACAGGGGCTGGGCGTTGGCCGCCGCCGTGCGGCAGTTGCCCAGGAAGCGCCGCCAGCGGGCGGCATGGTCCGGCAGGCCGCTCACCGTTCCTCCGGCGGCTCCGTGGCGCCGACGCCGATCGCTTCCAGGACGCGCTTCCAGCGTGTCGCCAGGGTGGCGTCCACCTCGCTGCTGCCGGCCCGCAGGAAGCAGCCGCCGAGTTCCACCTGGGGGTCGTCGACGATGTGCCAGCCGGCCTGGGAAAACTGGTTGCCCAGGTGCCGGCGCAGGGACTCGGTGTCGGCCGGGTTGGCGTGCAGCATGACGTGACCGTGGTGCAGGGGCAGGGCGGCCAGGGCTTCGCGCACGATGGGCAGCAGGTAGTCGGCGTCGGTCTCGATGGTCCGGCGCAACACCTGGCCCGACAGTTCGATGGCCAGGGCCAGCACCTCGTCGGCGATGGCCTGGTCCATGTCGGCCAGGGCCCTGGCCAGGTTGCCGGCCAGGGCCGCCATCCGTTCGGTTTCGGCACGGGTGGCTTCGAGGCCGGCGGCGTAGCCGGCCTGGCGGCCCTCTTCGAAGCCTGCCTCGCGGGCTTCGGCGTGGATGCGCTCGATATCCTCGGCGGTAGGCAGGGCGATGCCGCTGACGATTTCGCCGGAACCCGGGTCGCCTTCCGGCTCGGCTGCCGGGGGAGGCGCGGCCGGCGGCGCCTCGGCCGCCGCCGGGGCCGGCGTGCCCGGCTCGTCGAAGGAGCCGAGTTGCCAACGCTGATAGCTCGCCAGTTGTTCCTTCGGGATGTAGCCGGCCATGGGGGGTTAGATCATCTGCTCGCCGCCGGCGCCGCCGAGGACGATCTGGCCTTCGTCGGCCAGCCGCCGGACGATCTTGAGGATTTCCTTCTGCTCGGCCTCGACCTCGGACAGCCGCACCGGCCCCTTGGCTTCCAGGTCTTCCCGCAGCATCTCGGCGGCCCGCTGGGACATGTTCTTGAAGATTTTCTCGCGCAAGGCCTCGTTGGCACCCTTCAGCGCGAGCACCAGGGAATCGGACTGGACTTCCCGCAGGATGAGCTGGATGGAGCGGTCGTCGATGTCCATGAGGTTCTCGAAGACGAACATTTCGTCGAGAATCTTCTGGGCCAGGTCCGGGTCGTACTCGCGAATGGCATCCACCACCGAGGTTTCGTTGGCGGTGCCGATGAAATTGAGGATCTCCGCCACCGTGCGCACGCCGCCCATGGCGGTCTTCTTCATGCTGGCGGAACCGGCCAGGATGCGCATCATGGCGTCGTTGAGCTCGCGCAGGGCGGCGGGCTGGATGCCCTCCAGGGTGGCGATGCGCAGCACCACGTCATTACGCAGACGATCGGTGAAGTGCTTGAGGATCTCGCCGGCCTGGTCGAACTCCAGGTGCACCAGGATGGTGGCGATGATCTGGGGGTGTTCGTTGCGGATGAGGTCGGCCACGGTATTGGCGTCCATCCACTTCAATCCCTCGATGCCCGAGGTCTCGCCGCCCTGCAGGATGCGGGAAATGAGGTTGGAGGCCTTGTCGTCGCCCAGGGCCTTGGTCAGCACCGAACGGATGTAATTGTCGGTATCGACATGGACGCCGGCCTTTTCGACGGCATCCCGGTTGAAATCGTCGATGACCGCCTCGACCCGGGCCCGGGGCACCGATTTCAGCGCCGCCATGGCGTGGCCGAGCTTCTGCACCTCCCGCGGGCCCAGGTGCTTGAGCACCTCGGCGGCGTGATCCTCGCCCAGGCTGATGAGGAGAATGGCGCTCTTCTCGAGGCCGTCGTCGCTAGGTGGCATTGACGCCCATCCAGTCCTTGATGATGTTGGCCACCGCCTTCGGGTCTGCCTGGGCGATGTCGCGGGCCTTCTGGACCTTGGCCCCGAAGTGGTCGATTTCCACCTTTTCCTCGCCCTCCTCGCCGGCCAGGATGCCACCCTCGCCGAAGAGGCCGCCGCCGGCCGCGTGCTCTCCAGCGGCGCCGGTCGTGCCCGGGGGCGGGAACATGGTCTTGAGCAGCGGCGCCAGGATCTTGAAATAGACGAAGGCGACGATGCCGGCGATCAACAGGTACTTGATCAGCTCGCGGCCCAGGGAAAGGGTTTCCGGGTCCTTCCAGAGGGGCACGCCGCTGTCGGCCTTCTCGGCGGCGGTGAAGGGCGCGTTGGCCACCGACAGGGTGTCGCCCCGCTCCTTGTTGAAGCCCATGGCCTCCCGCACCAGGTCGTTGATCTGTTTCATCTCCGCTTCGGGCAGGGCCTTGGTGGCCGGCTTCCCGTCCTTGCCGACCTCCTTGCGGTGATTGACCACCACCGCCGCCGACAGGCGGC
>JRYG01001934.1_pt1 | contig 30801 bp, 24 predicted proteins | sample 235341 | NCBI WGS metagenome assembly JRYG01 (sample SAMN03074218, study PRJNA261478) | activated sludge metagenome | biome: Wastewater Treatment Plant; feature: Wastewater; material: Activated sludge; isolation source: activated biomass of a wastewater treatment plant treating hydrocarbon... ...
CGCCGGCTACCCGCGGCACCTCGCGGCTCGGATCGGGCACTGGTCCGACATACTGCCGAGGTCCGTCCGGAAGGCGATCCGGGAGTTCTCCGAAGGCCGGCTGACGATGGGCAAGCCGGGCAGGATGCGCGGACCCCGGCGAAACCTGATGAAGTTACTGCGAGGAATTGACGCGGAACCGCTCGAGCGCTACCTCACCTACTGCTCGTACTACCGACCCGAAGAGCTCGAAAAGCTGATGCCTGGGCTGGCCGACCAAGGTCGCCCCGACTCCCTCGACAGGCATCGCTCCTACGCTGGCAACGTAGCGAACGAGCACTGGCTGAACCGCATCCTCTATACAGACATGAAGACTTTTCTGCCCTGCCTCAATCTCGCCTACACGGACAAGATGAGCATGGCGGCCTCTACCGAGGTCCGGGTGCCCCTACTCGACGACGAGATGGTTCAACTTGCCGCGTCAATTCCACCGTCTCTGAAACTGAGGCGGACCACCCGAAAATACATATTCAAACGCAGTATGGGTGGTGTGCTTCCGAAAGACGTGATCTGGAGGCCGAAGGCCGGGTTCGGAGCGCCGGTGAGGTCATGGCTTTCGGGAGATCTCAAGCCGATGGTTGACGACCTGCTTTCTCCGGACACGGTCGCCTCGCGTGGGTACTTTGATCCCGGCGAGGTTCAACGCCTGATCTCGGCCAATGAATCCGGCCAGGAAGATAACGCGCTCCGAATCTGGGCGCTGCTGACCCTGGAATTGTGGCAGCGCCAATTCATCGACGGCGGAGGGTCTGGGCATGTCTGAACGATTGGCTCTGCGAGGGCTCCTCGGATGAGCCGATACGACGAAGCCGAACCGGCGCCGATCGCCCTCAGAGACGGACCATTGCCTCTGGTCGGAGCACTCGCAGCCTCGGTCCTCTTTGGAGTTCTTGCGGCAGAGCTGCCGAAAGTGGGGGCGGCAGTACTGGGTCTCGCCTTGGTGGTTCTGGCTCTTGCCTGTGCCACGCAGTGGTGGGGTTCACTCGTGGTCATGGCACCGGTGATCTTCGGCGTGACCATTACTTTGCTTGGGTTGCCTACCGGCTTGTTCATGGGCTTAATTGTCCTGCCGTTGGCTTTGGTCTGGTGGGCCACCGGGGCAGGCAGCCCCCAGGTATCGTGGCCAGCTCTCGGCGTGGCGATCGTTATCTTTTGCTCGGGCGTTCTCCTGGCCATCGTACGGGATGCCGACCCAGCGCTGGCAGTCTCGGGCACACTTGTTTGGGCTGCCGGAGTGCTCGTGGGCACAGGGTGGGCGAACAACCACCGCTCGCTTCGAGTCTGCCTGGTCGTGCTATCCGTGCTGGCCCTGTTTGCGGTGGCCGAGCTCGCGGGCCTCCAGAATCCCTGGATGAAGTTCCTCGGCCTGGACGATTTTGTCTCTGCTCAGGGTGAGCGGAGTCTTTCGACTTTCGGTCATCCGCTTGTCGCCGGTGCCGTATTCACGGTCGCGGCTCTTCTTGCGGCCGGTATCGATTGGCCGAAGTGGTCCAAGTGGGTCGTTGTGTCGCTGCTGACAGCGGGAGCCATTTCCACAGTCTCGAGGAGTTCACTGTTGGCCTTGGTAGCGGGACTCCTTGTGATGTTCCTGATCAACAAAGGATCGAGAAAGACAGCGGTCGCAACTCTGTCCGTCGGATTGGTGACCGTCCTGGTGCTTGCCCTCGGCTGGCTTCCTGCCTTGAATGAATCTCTCGAGAACCGTGTACTGGGTAGACAAGAGTCCCAATCAGTTCGCGTGTTCGCTCTGGAACACGTCGGCGACCTGGTTAGGCAAAGCCCGGATTCACTGATCGCAGGCGATGGGGTGGGGTCCGCAGCCGAGTATCTGCAGGAGATCGGAACCGTGAACGGCTTCGTTGTTTTCGACAACCAGTACGTCACGTGGATACACGAGTACGGTGTATTGACACTCTTGCTGGTTGGTTTCCTGGTAACGCTGGGAGCAATGAAAGCATCGCCTCGAAACCGCGCTATCGGACTGCCGGCGTTTAGCGCAGTTCTCGTGGTGATCTTTTTCGGAGACGGTATGCAGTGGCCCGCGATTGGATTCATCGCGTCATGTTCCTTGGGTTTCATGTGCGCTCCCGCTCGAGCAGACAGCGGTTAGCAGGGCCTGGTACTTGACAGCTGCTTCTCGAATGTCGAACTTCTCGGCAGTCGAGACAGCACATCGGCTGTGTCGTAACCAGAGGCCTGGGTCAGCGACATAGCGACGAATTGCATTGGCGACGGCAAGGTCATCTCTTGGCTCGACCAGGAAACCGTTCCTTCCCGACTTCACAAACTCGGGGAGGGCTCCATTTCGGGTAGCGATCACGGGGAGCCCGTAGGACATCGCCTCCATCGCACTCATTCCGAACCCTTCGATCAACGCATCCGAAAGGGACAAACCAATGTTCGCGCCAGTCCAAGCTTGGCTCGACGTGGTCCAGCCCACGAACTCCACCTTCTCGGACACGCCAAGCTCCGCTGCGAGATGCTCCAAGGTTTCCCTGTGCTCACCATCGCCGCAGACGGCCAGCTTCACTTGCGGGAGGTCATCCAGTCTGCTCATAGCTCGAATGGCGACATCGATGCCCTTTCCGTCGACAACTCGTGAGAGGGTCGCGCAAGTGAACCTCCCTTCGGGTTCCGTGTCTCGCCCGTCACAGTCCTCGGGAAGCTCTATTCCGTTGTAGACAAGCGCTTTCTGCCTGGCTCGTGAGGTCTGGATTTGATTGAGTTTGTCCTCGGAGACTGCTACTTGCAGATCCACAAGGAGGGACGAGAATTGCCATTCAAGCTTCATTTTCGGTCTCCTGAGCCCTTTGGATTCAGACACTCCGACCATCCCGTGCTCGATTGCGACTATCTTGCCCCGGTATCCGTGTGCCCGAAGAACTGGCGCTAGGAATCCGGTGTTCGGAAGTACCACGGCGTCCGGACACAACGCGGCAGCTGCGATCGCAAATGTGCGTGTATAGCGGAGGACAGACCTGCCCCGGGAAAGACCCAGTGCCAACACGGGAACACCCGCTTCGCGCAGGGCCTTCGTCTGTGACCCGGCGACCCCCACGAAGAGCAAACCGGCATCGACATCGAGTTGGCGAAGGTGTCTGACCAGAGAGGCGGTCATGATCTCCGCGCCGCCAATAGAATCGTGCCACTGTACGAAAGCAACCTTCACGGAAAGATCACTTTCGGCAGGTGCTTAAGAGCTTCGCGGCCCGTCTGTAGAAAGGATCCGTGGGAGGTGAATTGATCCCGGTTAGTCCGTTGGCGGCTCGATCAAGTCCGCGGGAAACTTCCTCGTATTGAGCGGCCTTCCTTCGAACCGGTTCGCGCGCGAGAAGCTTCGACGCGACCGCCAGTGCCCAGCCGATGACTACGTATCCGAACCGAATCAGTTTCGCGTGTCGGAGTGCCAGCGACCCATGGGTTGTGGCTGACAGATACTCAAGCCAGCTGAGGATGGACCAGGTCATGAACTGGGCTTCCCGGCCCGTGCGCTCCGAGGACGATCCGGGTTCGTGCGAACCGTTTGTCGCCTTGAGCAGCTTGACCGTGTGCCCAGCATCTCGGTAGCGTCTCCCCAGCTCGGTGTCCTCGTAATAAAGGAATATCGCGGGGTCAAACCCGCCGAGGTCCAGAAACTCCTTCCTGGAGACGATGAAGAAAGCGCCACTCACCCAATCGAGCCGGCTGCGCCTCATCGCTAGACCAGCTGGCGTTGGTAGCTGGCTGGGAACTAATGGGCCCAGAATATGGTGCCAGGCGTGCAGCCAGGGCCGGGGAAAACGCTTGACCAGATGGCGCGAAGCCTTTCCCGGGTCACGGATCGCCGGCGCCAGGAGGCCAACGGATCCGCCACGGTCGAATAGCAGGAGCTCGGCCAGGTCGAGATGCTCAACCACACAGTCGGGATTAACAAAGGCGACAAACGGAGTCTTTGCGAGCTGCGCTCCCTGGTTACAGGCTCGACCGAACCCGTCGTTCGAGCTCGATGAAACAAAATTGACTTGTCCCCCAAAGGTCGAGACGGCTGCCTCCGTTCCATCGGTGGATCCGTTGTCCATGACAAGGCAAGGTGCACCAGGCACATTTTGCACGATCGCCTGAAGGCAGCGGCCGATTACAGCCTCCGAGTTGTGACTCACAACCACGAATGTGACCGGGATCTCGAGAACAGCTGTCAATCCGGCAATCCGAGCGGGCAATTGGTAGGCGAGAACAGGGTTCCACTCACTGGAAGAATGAGGCTCTGGGGTTCAATCTCTCCGCTTCCTGGAAGGCCCTGATTGAGGCCGCGACGTTGCCTCGTTCCGCTTCGATTCGTGAGAGTACGATCCAGGTTCGCCAGTTGGTCGCTTCCTTGTCGGTAGCCTTCCGGGCGGCTACCACAGCTTGTTCCAAGTCACCCTGAAGTTCTAAGACCAACGCTTCCTGCAGGTGTGGGGTAGCGGCTGCGGGTTGGATGTCAACCGCGGTCCGGGCCGAGGAGAGCGCGGCGGAGAGGTTGCCCGCCTGAGCCTCTTCCTGGCTCTCTCGCACCTTTGTGGTTGACGCAAGCGGGATGGCTATCGCAACCAGTGCGACCAATCCAACCACGGAAACTGCGACTCGCCCGTACCACCGCATCCCGCCGACTGGTTCGGAGTCTGTTTCGTTAAGGAGTGCCGCGGCCAGCAGGAGGAAGGCGACTGGTATGGCGGCGAGTTGCCAGGACCAGTCGAAAGCGGCCCCGGCGGAGAAGGCGACGCAGCCTGCGAGCGCCGCCGACGCCTGCCCGCGGCGCTCTGGCGAGGTCCCGATCGTTCGCCTGGCCCCTCCGACGAGCACCAACGCCATGAAAGCGATCAGAAGCAACAGGCCCACACCACCCAGCTCACCGAGGGTCTGGAAGTACAGGGAATGAGTGTCTCTGATGAATCCCGGGATTTCGCCATTTCTCGACCACCAGAATTCGAATGTTCCCGAACCGGTGCCTCCCACGGGCGCCGTTTTGAACTGCTGACCGGCCGACACCCAGTATTGGTAGCGGCCATTGCCTGAAGAACTGGTCAGGCGGCTCGACTCATCTCCGGGAGCCGCCGTGCTCTTGAAATCTTTCACGCTGTCCGCCACACGTTCGGGCGCGCCGATCGCGACACCTGCGATCAGGGCGACTACCAACCCTCCGATCACGATTGCTTGAAACTGCCGTCGTGTCGGGCTCAGCAATCGAGGGCGAGGGCGCTCGGTGAGTGGCCAGCTCAGCCCTCCGTGGAGCATCGCGGTTATCGCACAAACCACGATCGTGATGAGCATCAGTTCGTCACCTTGATCGTGCGCGACGGGACCCGTCAGTCCGCTTTCAAGAGCTTCCCTTGCCGACGATGCCATGATCAGGACGGCGCCACCCGCCGCTGAGATTGCCAACGCCGGAATCGCCTTGATGCGGTCACTCGCGAACGCGAAATAGATCAGGATGCCGAGAACGGCAGCTCCGGTTCCTGCTCGTGAGAATGTGAGATAGAGAGTCAGGATCAGGGCAGGCAGCATTCCACCGGCAACAATCCGCACGAACAACGAACGCGCCGACACCGCCAAGTAGAGAATCAGGGGCAAACCGAGGGCAACCAGTTCAGCCAGGCCATTCCAGTAGTTGATCGGGTAGCTCAGTCGGCTCCTTGCTTCGGATATGAACTCGGCCGGCGGCCTGGAGCCCGCGATCAAGTCGGGTTGTAGCCGGGAAATCAGGGCAATCAATCCGACGAACGCGATCGCCGTCCCGACCGCGGCGACCATATGCCGGGTACCGCGGGTCCCGCGTATCAGAATTGCGAGAGCAAAGACACCCAGGTACACGAGCACGCGCGAAAGCTCATTGGCGGTTCGTTCTTGACTCTCAGTCCAGAGGAGACTCAGTCCCGTCCACACAACGAAGCCGGCCAGCAGTCCCAATGCGATCAGAACCGCCCGGTTCGGGGTACGAACGGGAAGCGCTCCTACCACGACCCCGACTACGGCGATCCACCAGATCGCGATACCGACCTGGTTGCGAACCAGCAGATCGTATCCGCCACCCTCCATCGAAAGGTAGAAAACGGCACCGAACCCAAGCAGCCAGACCGCAATCACGCTCAGGTCGATTTCCCTGAACCTCTTGCTCAGGCTTTCGGAACCGCGGGTATTTGGCATCGGTGCCTCGGTCAAAGGGGAGGGGAGTTAAGCTAGTTGGGAAGCTCGTACAGGTCGGCTAGTCGGATCTGTCATCATATTGGACTTATGTTCGAAGGAGCTTTCCCGAAAACCCGCGCTCTAATCTCGGTTGCATTTCTGGCCGTCGCCCTGGTTTCACTTTCTGGGGAACCGGCGAAGGCCAATCAGATCCCGCCCGGCTTCGCCGTCGTAGACCAATACACGGAAGCCTTTCCCGGCGCCGGAGGCGACGAGAAACCGCCAGCAGGCGGCGATCGAAACAGCGGAGCTGGTTTTCCGGAGAAGACAGCAAACAAGTTTGCTCAGGCAGGCCCGGCAGGCATTTCTGCCCTGAACCTCGCGGCGGCTGCGGCTCCCGAACGCGCGTTGGACGCTAGCTCCAACAGAGCGGGGATCGACCGGCCGAAGACCGGATCCAATGGATCCAAGGTTTCGGGTTCCGATCCGAGATTGGCGGCTCCGGTGAGCGGAAGCGAAGAGGTCGCTAAACACATGTTCGGAGTAGCCGATTCGGAGGGAATGGGCGTCGTCCTGCCCTTGATCATGATTGCGACGGTACTGCTGGGCGGGCTTTTCGTGGTGCGTCGTAAACGGTTCGCAGCTTGAAGCGCTGGGCCTTTCCGATCGCGGCGCTCTTGGCGCTGGTCCTGGCGGCCCCGTCGTCTGCGGCTCGACCCTTCAAGACCGGGTTTGTGGACAATCACGCCTTCGTTTTTTCGGAGCCCGGCACAGCGAATGGGTGGCTAGGCAAAGCGCGAAAATCCGGAGCTTCGGTTATCCGGCTGAACGTTCATTGGAGCAGCGTCGCTCCGGCGAATCGTCCGGCTGGGTTCAACCCCTCTTCGCCGGCATCCCCGGGGTACAACTGGTCAATAGTGGACCAATCAGTGAAGGCAGTAGTGAACAACGGCATGATTCCGATCCTCATGGCGTTCCAGGCTCCAAAGTGGGCCGAGGGGCCAGGCCGAGATCCGAATCTTGACGAGTCCGCCTACCCGGGGGTCTGGAAGCCGAATCCGGTGCAGTTTGGTGCCTTCGGCAAAGCCCTCGCGCATAGGTATAGCGGCAAGTTTCCCGACCCGGTGAATCCTGGGTCCAAGCTCCCCAGGGTCAATTATTTTCAGGCCTGGAACGAACCGAATCTGAATTACTATCTGGCGCCGCAGGAACGGGGCGGGAAAGTCGTATCTCCTAACCTCTACCGCCCGCTTCTGAATAAATTCTATGAAGCAGTCAAGTCTGTGGCACCCAATGCCCAGGTGTTGGCAGCAGGATTCGCCCCGTTGGGTCCGATAAAGGACGTGGCAGTCGCCCCTCTGGCCTTCTTGCGCCAGTTGACCTGTCTCTCCCCGGCACTGAAGGTTCGGCGCGGGTGCAAGAGCTTCATCAAGGCGGATATCTACGATCAGCACCTATATACATCGGGAGGGCCGACTCACAAGGCCGGAGGAGTCGACGAGGTCGCCTTGGGCGACCTGCCTAAGCTGAGACGTACGCTGAGAGCCGTCGATCGCTACAACCGCATCAAGGGCAAGTTCAAACGAACAAAACTCTTCTCGACCGAGTTCTCTTGGGACACGGTCCCGGACCCTGGCGGGTTGCCCATGGGATTGGCCAAGCGCTGGGTTGCCGAGGCTCTGTTTCGAATGTGGCAATCGGGTATTTCCGTGATGACCTGGCAAGGGATCGTCGACCAGGCCTATCCCGCCCCCGGGGAAGAGTGGCTGTGGAAATACACTGTGCAATCCGGGTTCTTTTTCTATGCGACGGAGCCGCGTAAAGCCGACAAGAAGGGTTCGTACACGGCGTTTCGCTTCCCCTTTGTTGCATTCAAGGGCCCCCGGGGAATCAGGATCTGGGGCAGGACTCCCAGCAGCAAGAGCGGCAAGATCCGGATTCAGCAGAATTGGGGAACTGGCTGGCGGCGAGTGCTGGTGGTGAAGGCAAACAAGTTTGGTGTCTTCAGTCGGACATTCCGAAGCCGAAAGAAGACTGGTCGACTTCGAGCTATCTACGGAAACTCGATTTCGATCCCGTTCTCACTCAAGCGGGTTCCAGATCAGTATTTCAGGCCGTTCGGTGGACTGGACGATTGAGCGACAGGCTTTCGTTATTCGTACGAGATTCTTCTCTCGACCCGCTAAAGCCCGAGATAAAACGGCGGGTCGCCTCGGTAATCGACCGTGGCGCCTACATTCAGGGAGAAGAGGTCGCCGCGTTCGAGCAGGAGTTCGCCAGCTACCTGGGCCGCGAACATTGCGTGGGCGTAGCGAACGGCACCGATGCTCTGATGATCGGTTTGATCGCCCTCGGCGTCAAACCAGGAGACGAGGTCGTGATCCCGGCCGTCACCTTTTTTGCCACGGCGGAAGCCGTCGCGGCCATCGGCGCCAGACCGGTGTTCGCCGACGTGGAGCCGAACACTTGGACACTTTCTAATCGCACGGTCGAACCGGTCCTGACCGAGGCGACCGCAGCGATCGTTCCGGTGCACCTCTTCGGGAACCCGGCTCCGATGAACGACCTGCTCGATTTGGCAGACTCACGTGAGATCCCGGTGCTAGAGGATGCGGCGCAGGCCGCGGGCGCGAAGTTTGACGGGAAGATGGCCGGTGCGATTGGTGCAGCGGCGTCGTTCAGCTTCTATCCCGGTAAGAACCTAGGCGCCATCGGAGATGCTGGAGCCTTCGTGACCAACAACGCCGAAGTCGCGGACCTCGCCAGAAGGCTCCGTGACCACGGGTCTGCCGATCGAAAGATCCACACAGAGGTAGGTTTCAACTCCAGGCTGGATTCGATTCAGGCGGCTGCTCTCAGCGTATTCTTACCCGAACTTGGGGAATGGACCCAATCGAGGCGCCGCGCCGCGGAAGCCTATTCGGCTTCGGGTCTCGGCGACCTAGTCCGGCTTCCAGTCGAAACCGGGCAGGCCGAATCCTGTTACCACCTATACGTCATCAGCAGCGATCGGCGAGAAGAGATCGTTGCCGCACTGGGCGACGCCGGAATCGAGTCGCGGGTGTATTACGCCCCGGCACTTCCGTTCCAGCCTGCTTTGAAATCATTCGCTCCGAGACATTCGTTGCCTGGGGCCCTCGAATACGAACGAACAGCTTTGGCCCTTCCTATGGGCGAATCTCTAGCGCCTGAGGACATTCGGAGAGTTACTCTCGCCATCAGTTCGGCACTATCCTGATTCTGCGCCTGCTGCTGGTTTCTCTTTGCTCGACCAGGTCACTCGATCCTGCTGAGGTGAGTTCTAACGCCATCATTTTGCAGAGAGCTTTCGGCCATCTCGATCAGTTCGACCACCTCCCGGGCAATGCGGGTGTACTTCTCGGGGCCCCGCCCCTCGTCGACGGCATCAAGAAACGCGTTGAGTTGGGCGCTTATGGGCTCAGTAGTTGGAAGTTTGGGCGTGAGGATATCGCCAGTCCGGTAAGAAAGATGGTACTGACCGAAGGTTTCGGGATCCTCGAAGACGACGCCGTGATCGTACACCCGAACCTGCTCGGGGGCGGCATCATCGTAGACCACCATTTTCTGGCTGCCGACTATGGTAGTTCTGCGCAGCTTGCTGGGGGCCAGCCAGCTGAGTTCCACGTTTGCGATCAAGCCGCTCGAGTAGCTCAGATCGACGAAGGCAACATCCGCTATGCCGGGAACGATGGAATCACGTCCAACGGCAGAGACGGATTCCGGCATTTCATCGAACCAATTGAGCAAGATCGAAAAGTCATGGGGTGCCAGGTCCCAGATCACTGAATTGTCTCGCTGGTGAAGCCCCAGATTCACCCGGCTCGAAGAAACGAAATAGATCTCACCAAGCTCGTCGCGCCTGAGCATTTCCTCTATGGCGAGTACCGGCGGACTGAACAAGAATGTGTGCCCACACATGATCGCGAGACCTTTCCCGGCAGCTAGGTCGATCAACTCTGCGGTCTCTTCGGAGCTGCGAGCCAACGGTTTTTCGACCATGATGTGCTTGCCGGCTTCCAACGCCCGCTTCGCGATCTCGTAATGGCTAGACATCGGGGTGGCGACGATCAAAGCGTCCGTTTCCGGGTCATCCAGGACTCGGTCCAATTCCGATGTGGCGGTAGCGACGGTCCTCGGCTTCAGACGATCCAGCCGATCCTGATTCACGTCACAGATCCAGGTGAGCTCTGCCCGCTCCGCGTCCTCGATGACTCGCAGGTGATTCGGGCCCCAATAGCCAACCCCCACGAGAGCCAGTCGGAATTTTCTGGAATTTCCCCGAACCGACATATGACCTCCTTGACATTTTCGCTCACCCGATGCCCGGGCGACCATTGATCTTCGAAATTGGTCAGAATACCGGAGTGGGCAAAGTTCATGAGGAAAAGCCCCTTCGTCCCCGACGGGTGGTAAGAAGCAAGTTCCGCGACCGGCACTACGGTCTGCGACGCCGCCTGCTGTTGGGGGACTTGTTGAGCCTCTATCTGGCGCTTTTCATTGCGCTCCATCTCGTGGGAACCAGTAGCGATCCAACTCTTGATTCGCTCTGGATCCTGCTGACACTTCCCGCGTGGGCCATTCTCTTTCGCTTCTACCAGCTATATCGTCGCCCAGTTCAAACCTTTGAACCAACTCACCTTGATGACCTCTCGCGTTTGTTTCACGCTCTGGTCATAGGATCGCTCGCCCTGTGGGTCTTTTACAGCGTTGCCCCGCCGTCTCAACTCACCGCCCAGGAACTCGCGACCTTCTTCCTCCTGAGCATTGGCTTTCTGGTCGTCATGCGACGGACGTCGCGCGCCTTGAACCTGCGAAAGCATGGTCCCGAGAGAGTCTTCCTGGTTGGACTTGAGGCTGACGCGTCGTTGATGAACCGGAAATTCGTCAACCATCCCGAATATGAAATGGTCTTGATTGGCGCGGCCACCGACGAGGTACCTGGCGGATCCCCGAACGATCAGGGGATGCGGTATCGCATCGAACAAATCGAACCGCTCTTGGCCGGAAACCAGGTCGATCACCTCATTGTCCGTTTGGATAGCGAGATCGCGGCGAACGGGGTCGCGGAGCGGCTCATGTACGCGTGCTTCACACATGGCGTGAGGTTCGGTGCCTACCCAGGGCCGGCCAGCCTCCTGTTGCCGGGAGTTCGTCTGAATCACATCGAGGGAATGGGCATCCTTTCGCATGAGCCACCCATCCTTTCGAGGAGCGATCGCGCGATGAAGCGCCTGCTCGACATCGTAGTGGCGCTGACACTTCTCGTGATCTCCCTCCCCGTAATGCTGGTCGCGGCGATGCTGATCAGGCTGGACTCCAAAGGGCCGATTCTGTTTCGCCAATTGCGGGTCGGAAAGGACGGGAAGCTCTTCAAACTGAACAAGTTCCGAACGATGGTGCCGGACGCCGAAGAAATGGTCCCTGGGCTCATGGAACAAAGCACGGACCCCGACTGGTTGTTCCTGGAACACGACCCTCGAATCACGCGGGTGGGAAGGTTCCTGCGCCGGGCGAGCCTCGATGAACTACCTCAACTGTTCAATGTGCTCCGGGGTGAGATGAGCATGGTCGGACCCAGACCCCTCAGCCAAACGGACGACGAGGGGCTGCTTGGCTGGGAACGACATCGGATTGATCTGGTGCCAGGTGTGACGGGATACTGGCAAGTTCTCGGCAGGACCTCGATCCCGTTCCGGGAGATGATCGAGATCGACTTCGCCTATGTAACGGGTTGGTCGCTGTGGCTAGACATCAAGATTCTCATTCGAACGGTTCCGACCGTACTCAGCCGACGTGGAGCCAACTAGCTCGGAGCGACCTATAACGCCCGTTTGCGGTCGAACTGGAACAATGATCTGAATGAATTCTGGCATGGGCTCACGGATTCCGGACGCCGCACGTTCCGCATCCGAATTCGGGATCCCGTTCCTTCTGGTTATGTATCTCGCATTTGCTTCCGGGGGGTACGATCTCGTGGTACGAAGCCAGATAGGAATCATCGTCTGGTGGGCTGTCTTGCTGGGGATCCTTGCTGGGATTCTGCCCGCCGCACGGATCACTCGCGCCGGTTTCACGATGTTTGTAATCGTGGCGATGCTTTTCCTGTGGACTGCTATCAGCACCTTGTTCTGGACCGAAAGCGCTGAACGAAGCGTAATCGAGGTGACTCGCGTGGCAACCCTCCTTGGCACCTTCGTCCTGTTGGTGCTGGTTCAGGGCAAGAGTGGGATACGGCATGGGGTGACGGCCATTGCAGCAGCAGTAGCGCTCATCTCCGTGGTCTCCCTCGGGGACCGTCTGCTGCCAAGTCTGGTTCCGTTCGGCGCCGATTATGTACTTCCTGCCGATTATCCCCGGGCCAGATTGAACTATCCACTCGAGTACTGGAACGGTCTGGCCACTTTGGTGGCAATGGGGATTGGGCCCCTGCTCTGGATCGCGTCTTCTGCTCGAACCACGGCTGGCCGGGCAGTAGCTGCCGGGATCCTTCCGGTGGTAGCTCTCGTCGGCTACCTGACGGCGTCAAGGGGCGGCGTCGTCGAGGTCGCCTTCGTTTTGCTCGTGATGTTCATTCTCTTCCCCAAGCGTTTGAAGCTCTTGCTAAACATGGCGCTCCCGGTGGCCGGGTCGGTATTGCTGGTGGTCCTCGTCAATCGCCGTCCCGAGCTTAGGGATTTCATTCCTGGAGATGCGGCGAAGACCCAGGGTGAACAGATGGCCTACTTTACGCTGGGGGTCTTCCTGCTCGCCGCCACCGCACAAACAGCGGTTCTCGTTGCTGCGCGAAAGCGAGGATTGAAAGCACCCAGGCCGAGTCACTCCTCAGCTCGAAATACAGGCGTCATCGTGGGCGTCTTGTCCGTCCTGGCCCTTGCCGTTGCTTTGGCAAGCGGCTTTGTCGGCGATCGTTGGTCGGAATTCCAGCAGCCCCAGAGCGGCGAGACAGTCAACCGTCTCGGCAACCTGAACAGCGGCGAGCGCTATCAGAACTGGGAGGCCGCCCTGGACGCTGCCGCTTCGGAGAAGCTGACCGGGATCGGGCCTGGAACCTTTGAGTATTGGTGGGCGCGGGAGGGTCAAGGCCTACAGTTCGTACGCGATGCCCACAGCATCTACCTCGAATCTCTTGCCGAGACGGGACCGATCGGCTTCCTCTTGGTGTTAGCTCTGGTTCTGGTACCGATAGGCTTGGCCATAAGGTTGGCTTCAAAGCGGCACCTGGACGAGGAGCGCGGTCTGATCGCCGCGGCCGCCGCAGGAATGGTCGCATTCGCGGTAGCAGCGGGAATCGACTGGGCCTGGGAACTGACTGTGCTTCCGGTTGTGTTCCTGTCGCTCGTTGCGGCGATAGTTGGGTTCAAGTACGGGCCGGGAACGAAGGACGACCCGCTTCCAAGGTACTTCGATTCGTGGAAAGCTAGGACCCCGGCGGCGGTGATCTCCGCCTTCATGATCGCCCTGATAGCGATTCCGATGGCGGCGACGCTGCACTATCGAGAGAGCCAGGATGCCGTCGTGGCCGGTGATCTCGAGCGGGCGTTGGACCAGGCGCGCGAAGCCTCGAGCCTGCAGCCATATTCGGCGTCGGCGAAAGTCCAGGAAGCGCAGGTCCTAGGCCTCTTGGGAAAGAACGAGGAAGCTTCGAACGTTGCCCGGGAGGCGACCGAGGAAGAACCGGGTAACTGGCGAAACTGGCTGGTGCTGTCCCAGATCCTCGAGCAGATTGATCCCGCCGAGTCGAAGAGTGCCTACGCTAAGGCCCGGCAATTGAACCCGAAGTCCAACCTCTAACGCCTCTTGTTTGCTACCCAACAGAGTCCACCCGGTAGGGACGGTACCGGTGGGGCAGAGCTGACGAACGAGCGCCTGGTCACGGTCGGAAGGTGGCTCCTGGCCGTAGTGTTCCTTACCCTGCCGCTGAATACCCTGCGGCCAGTGGCGGGGGTCGCTATGGCCGACCTGATGGTCCCGTTAATCTTCCTGGTCGCTTTCGTTCTCTTCCTGACCCGTGCGTCGGTCAGGAAGAGTGTCTTCCAGCTCCCGCCATGGCTCTGGCTTGGCAGCGGGATTCTCCTGCTGAGCATCGGGCTGGTCGAACTCTTTCCGCCCGGCGACCCCGGGCGCCTGGTCTCGGCATTCGACACTTACGGCGTCCAGGAGAGCCTGTCGGTCGTCGTCGGGTCCCGCCTGCTGATCGCGCTGGTGATCTTCCCCGTAGTGGTCGGCCTCCTCGTAGACAGATGGGCCTCGATCAAACTGCTCGTCGACGCCTGGATCATCGGAGTCACAATCAGTTGTGCGGTTGTCGTACTTGACACCTTCTTCGGGTTCGGAATTCAGATGGCGCTCGCCTTTGATCCAACAACCGTCGCGATATATCTCGATCAATCATCTGGCGATCCCGCCAGGCAAGTGGGGCTCACGGATCATCCGAACACCCTTGGTCTCACGGCTGCGATGGTGAGTCCAATGGTCTTGGCGAGGATGGAAAGTCGTCGAGGTTTGGTCAGTTATGCCCCAGTCCTGGTGCTCTTGACGCTCGGTATCGTCGCGAGTGGATCGCGGACCGGTCTCGTAGTTCTCGCTGTCGGAGCCGCACTCATGATCGGTCTGGATGAGAGATTTCGCCGAACCCTCGGTTCTCTTAGGATCTGGACAAAGCTTGCGGCGCTGGTTGGTTCGGTGGCTGTCGTAGCGCTATTTTCGGTCGTCGCCTCAGCACCTTCAGAGAGTGACGTGGCCAACCCCGTTCCGTCCAGCCCCGTTCCGTCCGGCCTGGACCGAACCTTCAACCCCGGTGGAGAAAGTGCCACCTATGCCAACAATGAGCGTGAAGCCTGGATCAGGGATTCTTTGGAATTCATTTCCGAGCGGCCGCTCTTGGGCCATGGTTTCCAATGGGTCGAGGCCTCTCACAACACCGTGCTTCAATTGTTGCTTTCCGGTGGAGTCATCGCGCTTATCGGGTTCTTCCTGGTCTTGGGGGGATACCTGAAGCTGGGCTTCGGGCTGCGATCGAGGGTCCCGAGGGACCTTGAAGGCATCGGCATCGGACTGACAATCTCCCTGATCCTCTACGTCGTGGCGGGCATCACGACCAATCACATCATCGAGCGGTATCTCTACATTCCGGCAGGCCTGATCCTTGCCTTGGGTGTGCTTCAAAAAAAGGAGCCGAGAATTAACCAGCCAGCAAAGAGGCGTACAGGTCCGCGGTCGAGGAGGCGTAGGCTTTGTAGGTGAGCCGCGAGTTCGCCGCAAGCAGACCCCTCTCCCCGAACGCTCGACGCCTCGCGGGGTCGTCGTCCATGATCCGGAGAGCACTCTCGAGGCAGTCGACGGATGCCTCGGGCATGACGATCCCAGCGTCGAATTCAGACACGACCTCCGCTACCCCGCTCAGTCGGGGGACGATCACCGGCACGCCGCAACAGAGGGCTTCGGCCGCCACCATGCCGAAACCCTCGTAGGCGGAGGGCATGGCCAGCACGTCACAGCCTTCGAAGAGCTTCTTGCGGTCGTCGAGAAAACCCAGCCAGCTGACCTGCCCGGTTAACTCCAAGCCCTCCACGAGATCCCGCATCTCCGCAATGAAGTCATCGGTACCCGGGGGGCCGGCGATGGATAGGGTCCAGTTTCGTTCCCGGTTTCGGCCCATAGCCCGTACGATCAGGTCGATGCCTTTCTTTGGGATGTTTCGTCCGATGAAGGCGATGCGCAGCGGGTGATCCGTCGGACTCTGCTCCGGGGGTTCGGCCGGTACGACCTGTTCCTGGACGGCGTGGGAAATCAGACAGACTGGGGTCGTGCCGGATCCCGTGTCCTGTCGTTCGAGTTCCGACATAAAGACCAGGCGATCCGCAGTTCGAAGGTATAGCTGCTTCAGGGCGAGTTTGAACCTTCGTTTGATCCGGCTCCGGGACGCGACGTCGATGTCGTAGTCAGTCAATGATTCGTGGGGCGTTATCACCAAGGGAATGCCGTAGACCCTTGCAAGGACCGCGCCACAGATTGACGACATACACCACACGTACTGAAGGTGGACGACTTCGAAGCTCTTCAGGTTCCGCAACATCCAGAGGGCCAACCTGGGACTAACGCCCCAGGCCTCTCCTTTCTTCAGCCACTTCAGGCGGGGGAACATCTTCACCTCTATCCTGTTGGCCTCAAGACGGGCCAAAGCCGGCGCAACCCGCGGTTCATCCCCGTCTGAGACCGTGGAAACCAGGCTGCTCTGAATGCCGGCACCGGTCTCCGCGATCAGACCGATAACCACCGTGGTGGTCGGTCCGCCGAAACTCGAGCTGATCGTCGGGGTCACCCAGAGAACCCGGATCCCCGATCCTGTAGGTCCGGTGCCGGCCGGGGACTCGGTGCGCAGCACTTCGCTGTTCACGCGCTCGCCGACTCCGCGTCGAATCCCGTGGCGAAGATCGCGAAGGTGTTGACCATGCCGAGCTTTTCCCCAAACTTCTGCTGGACGGTGCCCTGACTGGACCAGTACTTGCGCAGCTCGACTGAATCGAACTGGTCGTTCAACATGATGGATATCGCGTCTTCATCCACGCCATTCCGCACTACGTGGTATTCCACCGCGTCGCCCGGCTCCTCCTCGCTCGGGCCCGACACCATCCGCCGGACGCGAGTCTTAACCCCTCTGCCCAGCTCACCTTGACCAAGGCGCCAGGACATGTACGCCGCCCCGGTTGCGCGGCGGCTCCACTTCGAGACCCGCGAATACCAAAGCGGATCCTGGATCGACACGAGCGAACCTCCTGGCTTCAGGTGATGGTCGATGGCCAGGGTCAGGTGGCGAAGGTAATCGGGAATGTGATGAAGGACCGACGAGTAGATGATTACGTCGTACCGGGACTCTCCCAACACGGTCAGGTTCCCTTCTGGGTCATGCACTCCGTGGAAGCGATCGTTGACGCGAAACTTCGAGTCCATTTTCGAGATCGAATCCCGCGACATATCGGTTCCCGTCACTTCGCAGCCGAGCGCGAGTAGTCGCTCGGTTATTGAGCCATCACCGGCACCGACCTCGACGACGGTGGGGCGGTTTTTAGGGGAAACCTTCGAGACCTCGTCGGTTATTCGCCTCATGAGCGATTCATAGAGATGATGGTGCTTCAAGTGTGGCGACCCGACCCGGTAGTCGTAGTCCTGTGAGTAGTGGTCTTCCTGAACTCGCTTCAATAAATCGGCCCTAACCTGAGGAGTACTTCGATCAAGGTCAGAATCGGCGGCTGGAACCAGTGATTGCCTCACCTCGGATGAGCGAGGAGAATAGCGAAGATCGAACCGGACCCCGAGCCACTAAAGCCTGCCACCAAGCTGAATCTTCTTCAGGCGCCCGAGGAGCAACGCGAGAAGAGCGGAACTCGCGAGGCCACCAACGAGAACCGCAGTGGCAATGCCGGCAGTTGTCGCAGGCGTCGCAATCAGGAGGACGGCAAGCAGGAAGACGAGCAGGTTGACCACTTCCGTGATCGAACCATAGCCAGGGTGCCCCAGCCCTCTGGCCAGTTCCGTAAGGAGCCGGTGGACGGAAAGAAAGAACGCCGCCAGCAACAAGATCTGGCCGATACTCACCGCGTCCGAGAAATCGTTCCCGAAGAACATCGGCAGTAAGAACTGGATTGTGGCCAGGAGCGTTCCCACGCAGAGTGCGATCAACACCACACCATTGCGAAACGCTCGTTCCGCAATTTGCCAGGCGACCATTCCGCTGCGAGCGGCTGCTATGCGGGGAAACGAGACCGCGCCGATACTTTGCGCTATGAAGCGCGGAAGGTTGCAGAAGGCGAGAGCCGCCACGTAAAGGCCCAGCGCTCTACTGTCCATCAGGAGACCGATCATCAGCTGATCAATTCTCACGTCATCGATCGGGGAGGCACTGCCGACCACCCCCCGGATTCCGAAACTCAGGATGTTCCGGGGTGATGCCCCCGCTCTCTTGCCTTGCGTCTGCATGTCGCGGAAGACCAGCGACCAGGTGATCAAGGCGCCCGTGGCCCAGGAGCCGACCGTTACACCGAGAATCCATGGTAACGACGCGTGGTTGGAGATGAACAGAGTCGAGATCGTCAACGTGTACATCAAGGCTGGAACCACCCGGCTCAGGTTGAATGCCCTGTAGCGCCGCATCCCCAGGAGTGTCGCGACACCCAGATTCTGGGCAAGAAGCATGGGTATCAGCGCGGCGCTCAGAAGAGCTTCCAATGCGGCGAAATCGTCGCCGCCAGCGAAGACGAGCAGGAGGATGCCCCCGTACGCCGAGGACAACGCGAACGCGAGAAAAACCGAGATCTTGACCGAAGTCAAGACGACGGCCTTGGCGTTTCCGAGCTCCCGGGCAACGTAGTAGGTAGTGGCCTGGGGTATCCCGATGCCCCCCAGCAGAACGATCGTCAAAGGCAGTAGCCAAAGCAGCGCGAGGGTGCCACGACCTTCAACGCCGAGGGCGCGGGCGGCGATCACTCCCGAAATGAGGGTCAGCGCCTGACTTGCAATTGATGCCGCAAGGGTCTGGCCGCTCGGGCCGCGCACTGATTGGACTAGCCGGCCAAACCTCAGGATGTCCTTCAGGCGCTTCCGCTTCATCAGCGCATCTTTCTATAATTGGCCGCCCATGCTCGGACACCTGACCCAGCCTCGTCCTCTGGGTACCCCCGTTCTATTCATTGTCTTCAATCGGCCCGAAACCACTCGACGGGTCCTCGATGCGATCCGCGATGCGAAACCAACAAGGCTCTACGTCGCCGGAGACGGGCCGAGAAGTGACCATCCGGGCGAAGCTGGCCGGGTGAAGGAGGTACGGAAGCTCGTCGTTGAAGGCATTGATTGGGACTGCGAAGTGAAGACTCTCTTCAGGAGCGAGAACCTGGGATGCAAGGCTGGCGTAAGCGGAGCAATCGACTGGTTCTTCGATAGCGAGGAAGAAGGGATTATCCTCGAAGACGACTGCTTGCCTGACCGAAGTTTCTTCTTCTTCTGCGAGGATCTGCTGGCTCGGTATCGGGAGGATCAGCGGGTCATGCATGTTGCTGGGGCCTGCCTCGTATCGAACCTGAAAGTCGAGGCGAGCTATTTCTTCTCGAAGTATCCGGCAGTCTGGGGTTGGGCCACCTGGAGGACCGCTTGGTCCAGGTTCTCGTTGACGACCACCGACTTCGAGACCGAGTTCAGATCGATCGACGAACAATTCCAAACGGAGCACGAGAAGGGTTACTGGCGGAACACACTGAACGACTATTTCGCCGGACAAATCGACACCTGGGATTACCCCTGGGCCTTCTCGATTTGGCAGCGGAATGGACTCGCCGTCTACCCGAAGGTGAATCTCGTCAAGAACATTGGCTTCGGCGAGGGTTCCACTCACACCAAATCCTGGCGCGATTATCGCGGTCTCGGAGACCTGGAGCTTCAATCGATCGAGCGTATCGTGCACCCGACTCGGGTCGTTGATCGACAGGATCTTGATGAGCGGGTCTTCGAAGAAAGCTACAGGCAACCCCCAAGACTTGTGATCGCATTCAAACTCCTGCGTCGACTGGTAGCTGGGTTATTCCGGCGCCATGGGCGGCCGCGAGAGGGCTGACTCGGCACGGTGGGAATGGCAGCGTAGACCTGTTTGGCGGACAGGTTTCGATAATGTCGGACCGGTGTTTGAATCGAAACCTCCGACGCCGCGCGAGCGCCTCATCACCGCGTTGGGCGGGTATTCGACACTCCTCTACTGGTACCGCGCCCTGCGACCTCGCTGGCTTTGGCGCCTGACCAGCCCGTTCGGTCGACCGATCAGCCGATATGTTAGAGAGCAGGGTTTGGCAGTCAAGAGAGGACCGTTTCAGGGGCTTGCCTACCCCAAGTCATCGCTGGGCCACACGAATTACCTGTCCGCTAAGTTGGCAGGAGCATACGAACCCGGAGTCGTGGAATTCCTAATGAAGCACATCCATGACAACGATGTTTTCGTCGACGTCGGTTCGGGAGACGGATTCTTCTGCATCGGCGTCGCCCGCCTGGCATCTCTTCGAGTGATCGGATTCGAAACCAACAGGTTCGAACGAAGGCTGGCGGGCAAGCTCGCCAGAAAGAACGGGGTCGAATTTGAAGCCCGAGGTTCGGCTGCCCACGCGGAACTCAACGCCCTTCCAAACGGAAGGATGCTGTTGCTCCTGGACGTGGAAGGATTCGAGGAAGACCTGCTCGACCCAGTCAAGGTTCCTTGCCTACGCGACGCCACGATGATCGTCGAGGTCCACGAACAGTTTCGTCCGAATGTGGTCAAGACATTGGTCGGGCGCTTTGAATCCACCCATCGAATCGACCGGTTTTTCGCGGTCCCGGCCGACCGGAACGAATCACCCGAATTCAACCGTTGGAATGACGCAGACGCAGAGCTCGCCCTGTACGACGGCCACCGTTCCGGAGATAGTTGGATGACCTTTACCCCTCGACAAGCAAGCCGGGAGCCCGGAGGCGCTCAGGGTTGAGCAAGCAATGGCGATCGGCGAGTTGTCGGTGTCGGCGATACTTTCGACCAACCCCCGGGTTGGGAGGAGGAGGGTGCGGGTATCGCCGTTCGAACTAGTTCTCCTCCTGCCAAGGCCTCTATGACCCCTCAGGTTCAGAAAGAACAACAAATGAAGTTGACCGATTCCGTAAGCAAAGTGGCCAGCAGAGCAGATTCGCGCTGGGTCAGTCTCGTTGCGATTCTCCTCTTCGGCTGCTTTGTCGGGTTTGTCCCCCCCGCCGCTGCCGCTCCCACGGTGGTCGACCAGTACACGGAACATGTTCCGACGCCCGGCGGCGAACAGGTTTCCGGCTCGATCACTCGGCCTGGTCAACCAGGAAATCATCCCGGAGCACCCGCTGGCTCACCCTCGCGAAATGAGAGTCCTCAAGCACTGGGGAACCTAGGGGCGTCGTCTCCGATCTCGAGTTCGAGAAGACCAACAAGCTCAAAGCCAGACGGTGCTCCCCGTTCAGATCAGGAGGGACAGGCGAATTCCGAACAGGCGGGAGCTGCTGCGTCCCAAAGTGCTGCAATAGATCAGGGTGCCACCGAGCCGACACTGGTCGCAGCCGTTGATCGGCCCGGAGGGATGGGGATCGCATTCCCGCTCGTACTGATCGGCTGCCTGTTGGTTGCTGTATTCGTCTTCGCCCACAAACGCGGCTTCGTCCAATTCCCCAAGGAGAAAGATGCCCGCTAGGTTCGTCTCAGCTTGTGCTTTGGCAGCGATGGCACTCGCCCTGTGTGCGGGGGTCGCCAATGGATCGAATAGGCCCTTGGAGACCGGCATCGCAGTGACAGACATCGGCGCTCCGACCCAACTCGAATACGAACGGGTCCGGGACCTGGGCGCAGGAAATGTCAGGGTCCTGATCTTTTGGGATCAGGTGGCCCCCGCATCCAAACCTGATGTGTGGAACCCCGCTGACCCCTTTGACCCAAATTACGACTGGACGAACTTCGACTCTCAGGTGAGGCTAGCTGTCAACGCGGGCCTCACACCGTTCATCGAGATCTACTCGGCACCGAGATGGGCAGAACGTTGCCGACGGGAGACAAAGGGAATATGCAATCCAGCGCCAGTCGATTTCGCAAGATTCTCACTCGCAGCGGCGAAACGTTATAGCGGGAGCTTCCCGAATTTGCCGAGGGTCCGCTTCTGGCAACCGTGGAACGAGCCGAACTTGCATCTGTTCTTTCAGCCGCAATTCCGGAACGGGAACAAGGTGTCTCCGGCCCTGTACCGGGAACTCCTGAATCGCTTTGCAGGAGCGGTCAAGAGCGTTCACCGGTCGAATCTGGTGATCGCAGGCGGGTTGGCCCCGCTCCAACGTCCCGGCGGTCTCGGGCCGTTGGACTTTGCGCGCCGGCTTCTATGCATGGAAGGCCGCAAGAAGCCCAAGCCGAAGAGAGGCTGCAAAGCGAAGGCTCGATTCGATATTTGGGCCAATAACCCATTTACGACGGGAGGCCCTACCCACAAGTCGGCGGGTATAGACGATGTCTCGCTAGGCGATCTGCCGAAGATGTCGCAATTGCTGAAATCTGCCCGCCGGGCTGGAAAAATCAACACCAGTCGAGGGTCGGTCGCGTATTGGGTGACTGAGTTCAGTTGGGATTCAAAGCCGCCGGATCCCGGGGGGCTTCCCATGTGGATCCTCACTCGTTGGACATCCGAAGCCTTGTACCGAGCATGGTCAGCAGGAGTGAGCAAGTTCTTCTGGCTCTCGCTCCGAGATTGGCCACGACCAGAAGGTCTTCCGTACAGCCAAACGTACGAATCGGGGCTCTACTTCCGGGGAGCAACGGTGGAAGAAGATCGACCCAAGAACAATCTGAGGGCGTTCCAGTTCCCGTTTGTCGCGTTTCCCGGCAAGAAGGGCATAACGACTTGGGGTCGAACTCCCTCTAGTCGACCGGGGCGAGTCTTCATTGAATATCGAAACGGCGGAGGCTGGAGGCGGCTGTCGGTTGTCCGAGCAAACAGGTTTGGGGTTTTCCGATCATTTGTGAGGACGAGGATTGCAAAGCGGTTGGCCCAAAGAAAGCGAGCGGTGGTACGGGCGAAGTATCAGGGCGGCGAATCCAGACCCTTTTCCCTACGTCCCGTAAAAGACTTTCGACATCCCCCCTTCGGCAAACCCTAAACCTTCGGCAAACCTGGACCCAGGCCACTAGTCCTCTCTTTTTTCTCTACGAAACAAGAAGTCGGCCTGGATCGACGAACCGTCGAACGAGTAAGCCATATGGTGAACTCCTGCCAGCCGAAACCCGGCTTCTGCCATGAAGGAGATCACCTGTCCTGCCAATGCCTGTCCTTCGTAGAGTTCAACGAATGAACATTCGATCAAAGCAACGTCGACCTCGTGCAAGGTCTTGGTACCTCCCCGTAGGACGTTCAATTCATAACCCTGAACGTCGATCTTAAGAAGGCAGGGCCGTTTGATTGGCTGGTTGAGAACCTCATCCAAAGTGGTTATCGGCACGTCGATCGAATGATTGACGCTGGTGCCAGGAAACTCAGCGACTTGCCGATTGCCTATTCTTAATAATGACGATGAATCATCCCGGTTCGAGATATTCATAGTGGCCTTGCCGGGGCTTGCGCCGAGCGCACAGGGGACAAGTTCAACCCGATCTTTCAGTATCGCGCGCAGGTCGGCCCCCGGACCGGGTAGAGGTTCGAAGCATATGATCCTCGTCCCCGGGAAGCTCTCGCGTGAGAACAAAGCGAATTGACCTCTTGACGCGCCCACGTCCAGGACGGTCTCAAATCGTTCTTCGAAGGGAATCCCTGAATGCTCGACCGAGGCTGCCACACCCTTTGCGAGAGCAGGCCAGTAGGCACGATTTCTCAGAACACGCACAAGTTTTCGAGACTTGTTCAGCGCGAGCCTCACGCGGGGGTGGGTTGCACTGGTCACTGGATCGAAGTCCAGGAGTGATTAACGTTCACTGCGGAGCTTCTTTCGGCGGTCACTCTACCGATCGCGGTCTCAAACTTATCGACCAGGGCTTCCGCGGACAGATTCTTCCGGGCGAACTCGGCTCCGGCCTTTCCTCGTCTAGCAAGATCCTCCCTATCGGCAATTGCTTTAACGATTGAGTCGACAAACCCCTGCGGGTTCACGCTATCAGTGACCCACCCGGACTTGGATTGCTTCACAATCCGTGCTGCCTCGCTCTCCGGATTGACGGAGGCTATGACAGGGAGACCGACTGCGAGGTAGTTCATTAGTTTCGACGGAACGTTGAACTCGCCTCCTGAGTAGGCCTGAGTCACGGCACCGAGGTGGGATCGGGCAATCTCGGCTCGGAGAGAGTCGCCGTCCAGGACACCGGGCATCTTTACCCGGTTGGTTCTGATCGTTGCCCGAACTTCTTCTTCCGCTACCCCGGCCCCCGCCAGAGTCAGTTCGGCACCGAGTTCCTCCAACCTGGGGTCGGCCTCGAAAGTCTCCACTATCCTCGCCAGCCCTTGCGATTTTCCGATGTTTCCCATACAGAGAATCCGAGGTGGGTCGGGGATTTTATTGCGAGCCGTAGAGGCGTTATCTCCCAGCATCGTGGCGGGGTTGTACGCCAGAAGTATCTTCTCGGCCGGGACGCCTTTCTCGATCAGGTTACTTCGAAAACCCTCCGAGAGAACAACGATTCTCCCCGCTGATTCATATGCCGCCGACTCAAGTCTCCGAGAAAGCCGATAGGCAATGCCGCTCTTTTCGACGTAACCGGTCGTCGCCGCCCCGTCAGGAAGAATGTCCTGGACCCAGAGTATCCATGGAGTTCGCCGAAGGCGGGTATTGACGAGCCCAGGAAGCAGGGCCGGAAAGCTGGGGGTAACCGATATCACGACATCCGGAGTGCCCAGAAATGGTGCCGCGGCAGCCTGGGTTGACATGAAACTAAGTTCTTGAACCAGGCGCTGCGATTTACGCTTGCGGCCAATTACCAGAGGTAGGCGAGTTACCCGAATACCGTCCCGATATTCGCGATATGGCGTTAGCTTTGTTCCCCATTCGGGTCGGGGATAGTGGGGGTGGGCGGCCACCACTTCCACTTCGTGCCCGCGGCCGGACATAGTCCGGGCCCAGATTGCGCTGAGCGGAGCGATCCCCATGGGCTCAGGTTCGTAGTTGCAGCTCCAGAGTTGTATGCGCATAAATCGGTGCCGAGTAAGGTCGGAAAACCAGGCTCAGCTGCCACGAACAGGATCTGAGTTCAAGAGCTCGTTCACCGCGACTCAGGCTATCAACAGCCCATACGTGACGGGTGGGTCGCGGCTGTTTGGACCGTCCCTCCAGGGCGGTTGAAGCCCTGCCAGGCCAAGGAAGAAGCTACGATGCCCACCACCTAAGCAGAAGCTGGAAGCGAGAAAGCTGTTGTTGCGACGCGAGATCGAGGAAGCGAGTTCTTTGAGGTATCCGAGGGTTGGAGTAACCGAATCTGACGGAGGCATGGAAGATTTCGCAGGATCAGGCGAAGGAGCCGTAGCCGGCGAGAACCGTGATGGGCTAACCCCGCACCTCCCGGTCCGGGAGGCCACCGACCAGCGGGAAGCATTTCGGGGACCCGATAGTCGAGTCGGCTATGTGTATCACCGACTCCTTGCTATTTCAGATCTGGCCGCTATATCTGTCGCAGCTTTGTCGGCGGTTCTCGTGGCGACAGCGTTTGATCGGAGCCCGGACACCAGTGCGTATGCGATTTCGCTGGTGGTCATGCTCCCCTGCTGGCTTTTCATCGCCTACTTCAGTGGGCTTCTTCATCATGGCGACTTCCGGATCACGCAGGACTACGTCGATGAGATCGGCCCCGTCGTTGTTGCTGCCACAGCTTGGATATGGCTGTTCGTCGTGATTCAAGCCATTTTCGTGTCCGGGATCACAGCATTGACCGCTCCCGTCCTCATGTGGATTCTTATGATCGTCACGATCATCGCTTTTCGGGCGGTGCTTAGGATGATCGCGCGGAGGCGCCTCTGGAACCAGAGGCCAGTGGCGACTATCGGCGATGCCTTTGGCCTCAGCGCTCTCTCGGGTAGGATGGAGAGACATCCCGAGTGGTGTCTTGAAGTGAGATGCGAAATTGAGATGGACCTCGCCGGCAAGTTCGTACTTCGTGCCACCGACGAGTCGATCTCGGAAGCGCCTGGCCACATGAGCAAACTTGGCACCGAAGAGATGACTTCCCTCCTGGTCGAAAGTGGAGTAGAGAGAGCCATCATCGCGGGTGGCTCCGGAAGCCTTACCCTGCGATCCAAGCTGGTCCGCAAGCTGGTCGAGAATGGGATCGTGGTCGACTACGTGGCCGGGGGTCCCGAAACGTTCTATCCCAGCACTTCCCTGCACTACCTGGAGGGCATGACGCTAATGAGTATGCGTCCGTCACGTCAACAACCATTTGTTGCGGCGCTGAAGAGGTTGCTTGACGTTACCGTCGCGGCATGTCTCCTTGTTGTTGCGTCGCCGGTGCTGGCCTTGTCCGCCCTCGCCATCAAGCTGGATTCGCCCGGACCCGTGGTTTTCAGGCAGCCCCGGTGCGGGCGAAACGGAGGGACCTTCTTCGTTACCAAACTCAGAACGATGAGCAAGGATGCGGACAGCAAACGGGAAGAATTGAGATCACGAGACGTCGGGGAGGGAGCGGGAATGCTCAAGATCAGGAATGACCCTCGGGTTACCAGAGTTGGGAGATATCTCCGTAGCTGGTCGATAGATGAGATCCCCCAACTCTGGAATGTATTGATTGGAGACATGAGCCTGGTTGGACCGAGGCCTTTGCCGCTTGATGAGTCGTCGCTCGTCTCCGATGACTTCAAGGTTAGGGAAAGCATGAGGCCTGGAGTAACCGGTCCGTGGCAGGTCATGGGACGAAGTGACATTCCGATGCACGACATGCTCAAGCTGGATTACACATATGTAGTTGGCTGGACACTCGTCGAAGATCTGAAACTGCTCCTTCGTACCGTGACGGCGGTGCTGAAGCGCACCGGAGCCCATTAGTAGCTCTCCGCCCCACTTGGGCCACGTTTGGATCCGGAGAACGCGGTTGGTCCCATTTTCGGCTACAGTTTGGAATCTGCCGTAGACCGCTGGTCGGGCGATAGCCCGTAATTACCCAGCGCAGGTGAGCCAGAGGGACCGTTCGCGTTCTCTCCTCGTGCCCGCCTGTGAGCGGGTTTTTCTTTGCCCGGGCTGTCTGCGTCAGATGTGAGTCAGACAAATACAAGTCAGGCAAAAATGAACCGTGAAGAAAAAGCCGCGCTGATCGACGAGATCGGTGCAGAGATCGAATCATCCGAAGCGATCTTCGCCGTGGACTACCGGGGTATCTCGGTAACCCAGGCGGCTGAGCTGCGCAGCGGTCTGCGCGAGGCGGATGCGACCTTCAAGGTCGTCAAGAACCGTCTCACCAAGATCGCCGCTGAAAAGGCCGGTGCCACGGAGCTGAATGAACTGCTCCAGGGACCGACCGCGCTCACCTTCGTCAAGGGCGACACAGCCGCCGCGGCGAAGGCGATCACCAGCTTCAACAAGGAGCACGAGGTCCTCACCTACAAGGGTGGGGTCATGGGCGACACGATCCTCGATGAGGGCCGTTTCACCGCGATCTCCAAGCTCCCGACCCGCGACGTCCTCAACGGTCAACTGGCCGGCATGGTCGCCAGCCCGCTGGTCACCCTCACCCGTGGCCTGGGATCGATGATCTCCGGTCTCGCGATCGCCCTCCAGCAGGTGGCCGATCAGGGTCTGGTCGGAGGCGCTTCGGCGCCGGCGGCCGAGGAAGCAGAAGCCGCCGAAGCTCCGGCCGAGGAGGCACCTGCGGAGGAAGCCGCTCCCGAAGCCGAGGCTGAAGCCCCGGCCCAGGATGCAGCCGAGGAAGCACCGGCCGAAGGGGCCGCTGGCGACGAGGCACCGGAGGCCGAGGCTGAAGCCCCGGCCGAAGCGGAAGAAGCCGATGAACCCGCAGCAGAGGCACCGGCCGAAGACGCCGATGCTTCGGATGAACAAGCTGAAGACAATGAAGAGGCACCGGCCGAAGAGGCCACTGATGGTGCTGACTCTGAAGACAAAGCTGACAACAACGACGAGGCGCCGGCTGATCAGGCCACTGATGGTGCCGACGCTAAGGAGTAACCAAGAATGGCAACCAGCACCGAAGAATGGATTGAAGAGCTCAAGGGCATCAGCGTCCTCGAGCTGAGCGAGCGCATCAAGGCTCTCGAAGAGGAGTTCGGCGTTTCGGCCACGGCCGTCGCCGCAGCTGCCCCGGCTGCCGGCGCTGCCGGCGGTGACGCCGGCGACGCAGGCGATGACGCCGGCTCGACCGTCGACGTCGTCCTGACCGACGTCGGGGACAAGAAGGTCCCGGTCATCAAGGTCGTCCGCGCCGCCACTGGCCTCGGTCTCAAGGAGGCCAAGGCTCTGGTCGACGAGGCTCCCAAGCCCGTCAAGGAAGGCGTCGAGAAGGACGAGGCCGAGAAGCTCAAGGCCGAGCTCGAAGAAGCCGGCGCCAAGGTCGAACTCAAGTAGAGACGACCACTAGCATCAGGACGGGAACCCCGGTTCCCGTCCGTCCGGGCCCACGCCCGGACCACCGAAGGGCCGCCCAGGGCGGCCCTTCCTCGTTTAACCGGCCCAAGAATCGACCAGGACCCGGCCCGATCCCGCGAGATCGCCGTTTTCGGTAAATAGCGCTCCAATCCTCACTCCAGTTCGGGCCGGCACCACCATTACCCCCCGTTCAGCCGCCACTCCAGGGCCGCGCGGGTATTCCCGGCCGGCTGTCACTCCAGGTCCGTGCGGATTTGTTGAACCTGTGGTGCCACATGTGAGCGTTTGCGAGGCAGGCTTGACGGATGGAACCGAACCACCCCGTCGTGCCATACGAGAACGCGTCTGCAGGTCGCCTCAAGGAGCTGCGCCAATTCATGGTCCGACGTGACGGGGTCGCCCATCGGGAAGAGTTGGTTGCCCAGGGGTTCAGCTCCTCCCAGATCAAGAACTGGGTCAGGAGCGGACGCCTCATCACCGTCTTTCGATCAGTCTTTGCCTTCGGTCGGGACCTGGAGAATCGCAACGCACTCTGGCGCGCGGCGCTGCTCGTGGCCGGACCCGGTTCTGCTCTGACGGGGAGGAGCGCCTGTGAAGCATTGGGGCTCGTCAAGAGATGGCCCGCTATGCCCTTCGTCGTCCAGGTTGCGAGCCCGGCCGGGCAGGCAAGGCAGTTCCGCGGTTTGTCGCCGGCTCTTCGGAAGACATCCATTAGCGTTGTGAGGCGCAACTTGCACTCGGGTGACTTCATGACCGTGGAAGGAATTCGGACCGTCAAGCCTGCTTTGTCCCTGATCGATTTTGCAGGTGATGGTTCCGACAGGGATCTTTGGTTCGCATTCAAGGAGGCTTCTCGATTATTTCGTTTCGGTCCGGAAGATGTTGAGCACTTTTCGGCCCGTATGCGTCATCGAAATGGCGCGGCGAAGATGAGGCCCCTCCTGGCCCTGCTCGAGCGGGCGAGCGGCACCGGGACGGGCGCGGGGTGATATCGAGAGTGCGGATCACCCGGCGTCGGGGCTCCGGGGTTAAAGCTCGGGGCACCTGGGTTGAAGAAGGGAGCGCTATTTGCCGAGAGATTGGATCTCGCGGCTTTGGGTCGCCGGAGCGGGCTCGGGTGACAACGTGCGGCAGAGCGGAGGGGAGGGGCTTCGGGGTTACGTCCGGGCGCTCTGTTAGGTGATGCTCATGCTGTGCTATTGTTTGTCGTTGCGCGAAGTTTCGGCCGATTTGCACCGCTTCCGCGCCCTAATCACGTGAATCTCTGACCCCTTGTGAGGAGTTGCCAACCTTGGCACGCCCGATTTCTGCCCCCGTTGTCCGCAGGAGTTTCTCCCGACTCGAAACCCCCCTCGAAGCCCCACATCTGATCGACATCCAGCGTCGCTCGTTTGAGGATCTCACCGATCCCAAGACCGGCATGCTGAGGGAGACGATCAACGACGTTTCACCCATCGAGGACTACACCGGCAATCTTGCCATCGTCTTCGGTGAATTCGAATTTGATGACCCCGCTCACACTCTCGAAGAGTGTCGTGAGCGCGATCTCACGTTCTCGCGTCCGCTGAACGTCACGGTCTCTTTCCAGAACCGGGAGACCGGCGAGATCCGCGAGCAGACGGTCTTCATGGGCGACTTCCCGTGGATGACCGAGCGCGGCACGTTCATCATCAACGGCACCGAGCGCGTCGTCGTCACCCAGCTCGTCCGGTCGCCCGGCGCCTACGTGATGGCGCCCAAGGACCCCGAGAAGCAGGTCTTCATCGCCAACCTGATGCCGGCCCGCGGCTCCTGGCTCGAGCTCGAGATCGACAAGAAGGGCCGCGTCTACGTGCGGATCGACCGCAAGCGCAAGCTGCCGGTCACCGTCCTGCTCCGTGCGATGGGGTACGTGAGTAACGAGCAGATCCTCGAGCTCTTCGACAACTCGGTCTACATCCAGCACACGATCGCCGCCGACACCGAGGCGACGATCACCGAGGAAGGCGCCCTGGTCGAGCTGTTCAAGAAGCAGCGCCCCGGCGAGCCGCCGACCGTCGACGCCGCCCGGGCCCTGCTCGAGCAGCTCTTCTTCGATCCGAAGCGCTACGACCTCACCCGGGTCGGCCGCTACAAGCTGAACGCCCGCCTCGGACTCGACATCGACCTCGACACCCGCGTGCTCACGCACGACGACATCATCTCCCTGATCAAGGAGCTGGTCAGCCTGCCGAAACTGCTCGGCATGCCGGAAGAGATCGACGAGGAGAACCCGATCAAGGACTACGCGGCCGAGGCTCTGACCTACCCGCGCGAGAACGTCTCCGATCACCTCGACGAGTACGAGCACTTCGGCAACCGCCGTCTGCGTACCGTCGGCGAGCTGATCCAGGAGCACTTCCGGATCGGCCTGTACCGCATGGAGCGAGTGGTCCGCGAGCGCCTCACCACCGAGGACTCGGATGCGATCACCCCGCAGACGATCATCAACATCCGTCCGGTGGTTGCGGCGCTGAAGGAGTTCTTCGGTTCCTCGCAGCT
>JRYG01003182.1_pt1 | contig 30700 bp, 29 predicted proteins | sample 235341 | NCBI WGS metagenome assembly JRYG01 (sample SAMN03074218, study PRJNA261478) | activated sludge metagenome | biome: Wastewater Treatment Plant; feature: Wastewater; material: Activated sludge; isolation source: activated biomass of a wastewater treatment plant treating hydrocarbon... ...
GTCGGAGCCGACGTAGGGCACCCCGGCCGTGTCGAGCGCGCCCTGGGTCACCCCGTCCTCGCCGAACGGACCGTGAAGCACGGGGAAGGCGACATCGATCGAAAGCAGGTCTCCGCCCGCCTCGAGCCCCTCTCCGGATCGGATCGAAACGGGTTCGCCTCCACAGATCCAGGTGCCGGACTTTTCGATCGTGATCCGGATCACGTCGTGCCCTGCCGCCTCCAGTCCGTCGGCTACCGCGTCACCGGAAAGCAGCGAAATGTCGTGTTCGCTGGACCGTCCGCCGCTGAGGACTGCAACTCTCATCAGGCGGACGATATTCGGTCGGGGCACCCCGATGATGCGGGGTGCCGGTCAGCCGACGCCGATGCCGCCGCTGTCACCGCCCGTGCCGCCGCCGCCCGCGTCAGGGTTGTATCGGCCCACGGTGATCACGACGGTCGATCCTTCGGCGACGCTGGTGCCCTGCGTCGGGCTCTGGTCGATCACCCGGCCGTCCTGCGGCTGGATGGTCGTGTCCTGGGTCTGCACGCTGGCGACCAGCCCGGCCGAGGTGAGCTGCGATTCGGCGTCGGCCTGGGTGAGCCCGACCAGCGGCGGAACGTCGACCCTCGTCTCCTCGGGGCCGGAGGACACCGTCAGCGTGACGCTGCTTCCCGGATCGACCGCCGTTCCGGCGTTCGGCGACTGGGCCGTGACCTCGCCCTTGGGGCGGTCGCTCGGCTCCTGGCTGGAAGAGAAATCGAGACCGACCGCGGAAAGCTGCTGTTTGGCGGCGGCCAGGGTCATGCCGACGACCGGTGGCACCTTCACCTGGGCGACGCCGCTGGAGACTGTCACGGTCACTTCCGAGCCGCGCCTTGCCAGTTCACCCGCGGCCGGATCGGTCGAGATGACGAGTCCGGAATCGACATCCGAGGAAGACTCGCTGACCACGTTCGCGGTGAAACCTGCATCCGCGAGCTCCTGCTCGGCGTCGTCCTGGCTGAGTCCGGTCACGTCCGGAACCTCTGCCTTGCCCGGCCCTCCACTCACCGTGATCGTGACGGTCGGGTTGGAGCAGGAAATGCCGAGGAAGTCACAGTCCTGGTCGGCCTCGCCCGAGGGGTCCTGGTCGAAGACCCGGTTGGTGGGCACCGACGGATTCGGTTTGCGGTCCACTTCGACCTTGAAACCCTCGTCGTTGAGCTTCGACACGGCGGCGTCGCTGCTGGAGCCGACCACGTCGGGCACCTCGACCGTGTGGCTGCGGGTGGCAGCCCAGGCGATCAGCAGTCCTGCGAGAACGGCGAGGACGACGAGCGCCCACTTCCACCAGTTGCTCTCCTCTGGAAGCGGCTCTCCGGGATCGGCCTCGGCGGCATCGAGCGCCGCGATGAAACTGTCGGCGTCGGGGTAACGCTCGTAAGGCTCGCGCTGAAGTGCGCGGAGAACTACCGCGTCGAGCGCGGGCGAAACTGCCGGGTTGAAGTAGCTCGGGGGGACCGGATCCTCCTTGAGCTGCTGGAGGGTGACCGCGACAGCCGTCTCGCCGTCGAAGGGCACCCGGCCGGCCAGGCACTCGTAAAGGATGACGCCGATCGAGTAGAGATCGGACTGGGGGCTGACCTCATAACCCTGTGCCTGTTCCGGGGAGAGATAGTGGACCGTGCCCATGATCGAACCTTCTTCGGTGATCTCGGAGATGCCGGCCCGGGCGATGCCGAAGTCGGTGACCGTGGCCAGTCCGGTCTGGTCGACGATCACGTTAAGCGGCTTGAAGTCCCGGTGAACCACCCCGTGCCGGTGGGCGAAACCGGCCGCTTCGAGGATCTGGCGAACGATCGCCACCGACTCCGAAGGGGTCAGGCCGAGGCTGATGAGATCCCTGAGAGTCCTTCCCTCGAGGTAGGCCATGGCGATGTAGTAGGTGTCTCCGACCTGGCCGCGATCGAAGATCGAGACGATGTTGACGTGCTGCAGGGCGGCAGCCGACTCTGCCTCCCGGCGAAAGCGGGCGATGAACTCGGGGTCCCTGGCGTAGCGCTCGTGAAGCACCTTGAGGGCAACGCGGCGCGGGAGCTCGAGGTCTTCGGCAAGCCAGACGTCAGCCATCCCGCCGGAACCGATCAGGTACTCGACCCGGTACCGGTTGTCTACCACCATTCCTTCACTGAGTCTCATCAATGGGATTTTCCCCGTTGCTCCGGATATTCCTGTTACTTCTCGGGGACACTTAGTCGGCGAGCTTCGCCCCGCCTCCAAGTTCGACCCGTCCGATCAGGACATCCAAGAATGGATGATCGGACTCCGCCCGTGGCCGTACAAGCCGCGACTTGCCGGTGGTGGCCCTATCCATCCAGGATTGCCTGCATTACTGCTGCCGCTATGGGGGCAGCAACCGTGCCCCCCTGGCCGTCGGTGCATTCGACCGTCGCGGCCACTGCGACCTGGGGGTCGTCGGCTGGTGCGAACCCGACGAACCAGGCCTGGTTGGGCAGGCCTCCGCAGCGTTCAACATCGGGGATCTCGGCGGTGCCCGTCTTGCCGGCAACGTCGATGCCCGAGAGTGCCGCCGCGGTACCGGTGCCCTCGTTCACGACATCTCTCATGGCCTCCGTCAGCTGGTTGGCGGTCTCCTCGGAGATCACGTTCGACTGCGTCTCCGGGTCCATCTCCCTGATCGTGCGGCCGTCGGGATCCCGCACCTCGGCCCAGATCTGCGGCCTCATCAGCTTGCCGTCGTTGGCGATGGTCGCCGCGACCTCGGCCATCTGGATCGGCGTCGCCAGCAGGCGTTCCTGGCCGATCGCGAGGCGGCCGACGTCGATCGGGTCGTCCTCGGTGACCAGTTCGCCGTCCTCGAAGACGCCCGACACCGACATCTGACCGTCGGGCAGGTCGAGCTGGGGCTTCGCATTGAAGCCGAACTTCGTCATGTACTCCTCGAGGGTCCCGCTGCCGATTGCCTCTCCCAGCTGCGCGAAGTAGGTGTTGACGGAGAAGGTCAGGGCCGTGGTGACGTCGATGTCGCCGTAATCGGAATTGTCAGCGTTGGCCAGCGGGTTGCCCTGGATGTCGATCGTCGCGGGGGAATTGATCGTCTCGTCGAGACTGATCGCACCGGAATCGAGCGCGGCGGCGGCGGTCACTAGCTTGAAGGTGGAGCCGGGCGGATACTGGCCCTGGGTCACCCGGTTCACCATGGGAGAGCCGGGATCCTCGTTGAGGGCGGAGAAATCGGTCGGGACCGTGTTGGGATCGAAGGGTGGCACGCTGACCATCGCCTTGATCGCACCGGTCGACGGCTCGATCGCGACTACTGCGCCGGGGTTGTCCCCGAGCATCGAGAAGGCCGTCGCCTGGGCGTCGGGATCGATCGAGGTGAGGATGTCATTGCCGACCGGATCCTTGCCGCGAAGTTCGTCGAAGATGGTCGAGAACTCGTTGTCGTCGCCGATCAGCTCCGAGTTGTGGAAGGCCTCGAACTCCGAGTTTCCGTACTCGATGAACGAGTAGCCGATCGGGTGGCCGTAGGTCGAACCTTCGGGATAGTCCCGGACGTAACGGAGTGAAGCTCCCGAGCCCTTGCGGATCGATCGCGCGATCACGGTTCCGTCCGAAGCGAGAATGCGGCCACGCTCGATCTTCTGCGCGGCGAACAGCGGCCGCTTGTTCACGCGCTCGTTCTTCAGGTTCTGGGCGTCGAAAACGGTCCAGTACGAGGTGAACCCGACCAGCACGGCGAACATGACCACCGTGAAGGCGAAGAGCTTGACGATCCTTGCGTTCATTGCCCGGACTCCCGCCTAGATTCCTTCACGGGCTTCACGACGTGCCCGGTTCGAGATCAGCAGCAGCAGGGCGAGCAGGATGAAGTTCGCGAGGATCGAGGAGCCTCCGTAGGAAACCAGGGGCAGCGTCACGCCGGTCAGCGGAATGACCCTGGTCACGCCGCCGATGATCACGAAGGCCTGGAAGGCAAAGACGGTGGTCAGACCGGTAGCGAGCAGCTTCGAAAAGCCGTCGTTCGCCATCAGGGCGATCTTGTATCCACGGGCCGCGATGAGCAGGTAGGTGGCGATGATCGCGCAGGCCCCGAACAGACCGAGCTCCGCCGTGATCAGCGTGTAGATCAGGTCCGTCTGGGCGGCCGGGAGAAGTGGCGCATCGGTACCGGGTATCACGACCATTGACTGGGCGAACCCCTCGCCGAACAGGCCGCCGTCAGCCATCGCGAACATGGACTGGAGGATCTGGTACCCGGCGCCGGCGGGGTCCTGGTACGGGTCGAGCCAGATGTCGACACGGTCGGTCACGTGCGGGACCGTCTGGTAGATGACCCAGGCGCCGGCGAGGAACATCGCCATGCCGATCACCACGAAGGACAACCTGCCCGTCGCCACGTAGATCAGGGCGAGGAAGGCGGCGAAGAACATCAGGGAGCTGCCGAGGTCGCGGATGAAGATCAACATGAACATCGCCGCCCCCCAGACCACCAGCAGTGGTCCGAGATGCTTGAGCGGGGGGAAGGTGATGCCGAGGAACCGCCTGGCGCCGACGACGAGCAGTTCGCGATGTTCGCGCAGGTAGCTGGCCAGGAAGATGACGATCCCGATCTTGGCCAGTTCGGCCGGCTGGAAGGAGATCGGGCCGAGGCTGATGCCGAGATAGGCCCCGTTCACCTGGGAGCCGATCAGGGGAAGGCGCGGTGCGACCAGCAGCGCGAGGCTGATCAGGGCGATCGTGTACCGGTACCGCTCGAGAACCGAGTAGTCCTTGAAGAAGTGGACTACAACCGCGAAGAGGATCAGTCCGATCACGAACCAGTTCGCCTGGTCCCGGGCAAGTTCGTTGCCCAGCTCCGAGTCGAGCCGGTAGAGCATCACCAGGCCGAAGGCGGTCAGCAGGGCCATCAACGGGAACAGGTAAGGGTCCGCGTCGGGAAGACGGATGCGGATGTAGATGTGAGTGGCGAGACAGATCGCCAGGAAGTACAGCCCGTAGGAAAGGCTGAGATTGGTGAGCTGGTTGTCGTTCTGCGCGAAGACCGCCGCAAAGCCGACGGTCAGGAGCAGGGCAACCGGGACGAGGGCCAGTAGTTCCCGGTTGCGGGAGGCGCTCACCCGGTCAGGCCCTCGCGGCTCTCGATGTCCTCGATCAGGGACACCGCGTCATCCTCGGAGCGCAGCGAGTGATCGGTCACGGACCGCTGGCGGTTGGCCGGAAGCGAGGTGGTCTGGACCGCAGTCGAGTACTGCAGCGAGTAGAGGTCCACCCCGAACGGGAGCTCGTAAGGCAGGCCGCGGTAAAGGGCGACCCGTCCGGCCGGATCGGTGCCGAGGAACCAGGCCTGCCTGGTCGCGATGAAGAGTCCTCCGACCACGATCAGCAGAACGGCGAGGGCAGCGAGGGTGCCGGCGATGACCCTGCCGCGGCGACGCGGGCGGCCTTCCCCGCGGGCCCGCTCGGCCCGCCGCCGCTGGCGTTCGGCACCGGGGCGGATCCTCGTCGGCTGCTCTCCGCGCGGCAGCGGATTGGCCGGGTCTTCAACCTGGAAGACGATCACAGTGATGTTGTCGCGGCCGCCGGCCCGGTTGGCCTCGTCGACCAGGGTCCTTGCTGCCGCGTCGAGGGTGGTCGCGCTCATCAGAATGTCCCGGATCCGGTCGTCGCCGATCATGGTGGTGAGACCGTCTGAACAGAGCATGAATATGTCGCCCGGCTCCGAAGGAACCGTGGTCATGTCGGCCTGCACTTCGGGCTCGGGACCGAGCGCCCTGGTGATGATCGACCGCTGGGGATGATCCTCGGCCTGCTCCTCGGTGATCTGTCCCCGGCGTCGCATCTCCTCGACCAGCGAGTGATCCTTGGTCAGGCGCTGAAGGATTCCCTCGCGGAGTCGGTAGGCCCGGGAGTCGCCGACGTGGCCGATGAAGACCTGTTCGGTGTCGGCATCGACCGCGGCGACGGTGATCGTCGTGCCCATCCCGGAGAGGGACGCATCCGAATGTGCCTGGTCATGGATGTTCCGGTTCGCGATCGCGATCGTCCGTTCGATCGATTCGGCCGGATTGCCATCCGGAAGTCCGGCCTGGAAGGACTGGATCGCGGTCAGCGACGCGACCTCGCCGGCCTGGGCACCGCCCATCCCATCGGCGACCACGAAGAGTGGTGAGCGAGCGAGATAGGAATCCTCGTTCGCCTGCCGCTGACGGCCGACGTCGGTCCGCTCCGCATGTCCGGCGACCCTCAGCATCTTGATGTCCCTGGGTTACTCATGGGCGGTCCAGTTCAAACCTGAAGGCGGTGTCACCGATCTCGATCATGCTGCCATCCCGGACTTCGGCCTCGGAGGTAACCGCGCCGCCGTCGAGGAGGGTTCCGTTGGTCGAGTTCATGTCTTCAAGGAAGTATCGGTCACCGCGAGGGTAGAGCCTCGCGTGCAGGCCGGATGCATAACGGTCGGTGAACGAGACGTCGGCGTCTGAGGACCGGCCCAGCGTGACCCCGCCGAAGACGTCGAACCGGGTTCCTGCCTCGAGCCCACCGCCGCGGACCACGACGAGCCAGGCATCCCAGGAGCCGGCCGGGACCGCCCCGATCGTCGCGTCGGAGCTCGAGTCGCCACCACGGTTGCGTTTCAGGTCCCTGCGTGCGCTGGCGGCGACCCAAAGTAGGAAGAGGTAGAGAACTGCGAGGAACCCGAACTTGAGGGCGACTGAAATCGGTTCGTAATCCAATTGGAGCCCTGGCCTGGCGTTTACCGTTCGATTCCGAAGCGGAAGGTCGTGGTTCCAACGGTGACCTGGTCGCCTTCGCGGAGGGGCGCATCGGTGACCCGGCGTCCGTTCACCTTGACGCCATTGGTCGAGCCGAGGTCGACGATCTCCCACTGGCCGGATGCGTCCTGTCGGAGCTCGGCGTGGCGACGGGAGACGTTGGGATCACGGAGAACGCAGGCGGCGGCGTCGGATCGCCCCAGCACGGCACTCGGGCCGTCCAGCACATATCGCCGGTCGTTCAGGTCGACCACCGCCCTGGTCAGGGCGGGCTGCTGCGGGGCCCGCTCGGTCGGGTCGGGGGCGGGGGCTGCGGGGGGCACCTTGTAAACCATGGTGTGGCCCTCGTCCGCCTGCTGCGGCATCTCGCCCTCCCGCGCCGGCGGCTTTACCAGTCGGGCCTGAATGCCGAACTCGCCGAGGCGAAGCCGGCTGTCGGTGTTGAAGTGGACTTCGGGGCGAGTCAGCAGGTCGTATCCCTTGCGCCTCGCATGCTCGAGCAGGTACCCGGAAAGCTCCTGTTCAAGCGAGCGCTCGTAACCCTCGAGCTTGTCGCGGTCCTTCTCCGAGAGGTGCACCGTGTACTCGTTGGGAACGTAGACCCGGGAGACCGAGGCCGTCTTGTGCGAATCCATTTCCTTGGCCAGCTTGCGGGCCAGTTCCACGGGCTGCACCTCTGAACTGAAGGCACGGCTGAATACCCCTTCTACGAGGCCCTCGATGCGGGCTTCGAGGTTGCGGAAAACACTCATCGCCGCGGCTCAGTTGATGGTTTCTCGGACCATCTAGGCGTTGGGGACACGACTTGATCCTACGGGAGCGATGGTCAGCGGTTCATGGACCGTGTCACCGCTGCGCTGACGGGTCCACCCCACGATGGCGCCCACGATCAGGGCAACTCCGCCCCAGACACCGATCGACAGGAGAAACGACGGTGAACTGGCGACCGGTACGAGAAGCCCGGTGACGGCGCCACTTACGCTGTCCGCCCATCCCGGATCGGCTTTCCCGATCTTCCCGAACAGCAGAGACTTGCCGCTCACGGACTCGGCGAAGGCGGTGAAGAAGAGGCCGGTCACCGCAACGACGACCCGGTCCCGCCAGTCGGTGGCTACCGCGGCGAGCAAAGGCAGGAAGGGCGCCATGCCCAGGGTGCCCAGCAAGGGTCCAATCACCGCGAGGCCAAGCGGGCGGCCCGATCCCCGGATCAGCAGGGCGGGGGGCACCGAAAGCATGAGGACCACGAGGGCGGCGCCCGGCATGGATGCGACCGCCGTGAGCCAGACCGCGAGGAGAATCCCGCCGGCGAGGAACCCTGCCTTGGGGCGAAGCAGGGTTAGCAGCGCGGAGACGATCGTCAGGACCCCGACCGATGCGGCGTCGGCCGAGCCGCTGACGATCATTCCGGTGGCGACCATGCCGCAGACGGCGGCCGCGGCGCCGATGCGGCCCAGGTCGAGGCCCCCGTCAGCGAAAGAGGTGAGCCCGGAACGGTTGGTCTGACCCCCGGGGACCGAGCTGTCCAGTTCCGGAAGGGCTTCCTCGAGGGCCGGCCCGAGATCCTCGATCCCCGGGCGGAACCCGGGTTCGCGGTCGAGGCATGCGTCGACTACGTCGGTCAGGCCCGGCGGCAGGTCGGGGCGGAGATCGGCAAGCAGAGGCAGGTCGCGCTCGATCGCGCGGAGAGTCTGACTCGGCGTGGAGCGACGCCTCGGATTCTCCCCTGTCCAGGCTTCGAAGAGCGTGAGAGCGAGCGAGTAGACGTCGCCCGCCGGGGTTACCGGGTTTCCCTCGGCTGCTTCCGGCGACATGTAGGCGAGGGTTCCCAGCACGTCCCCGGTGTTGGTGAGGTCCTCGCCGTCGGTGAGCCGGGCGACGCCGAAATCCATCAGCTTGGCTCCGCCCCTGCCGTTCGGCACGATCAGGTTGGCCGGTTTGATGTCGCGGTGGATGACTTCTCGCGAGTGCGCATGATCAAGCGCTTCACAGATGTCGATTCCGATCTCGGCGATCTCCCGGTCGCTGAGCAGGTCCTGGTCGATCAGTTCGCGAACCGTTTCACCGTCAACGAGCTCGGAGACCAGGTATGCCCTGCCGCCTTCCCGGCCGAATTCATGGTGGGCGAACTCGTAGAGGGTGACGATCCCGGTGTGGTTGAGCCTCGCGGCCGCCTTCGCTTCCCGCTGGATCCTCGGACCTGACTCGGCTGCCGTCTCGATCACCTTGACCGCGACCTCGCGTTCGAGCCTGCGATCCCAGGCCCGGTACACGGTGCCGAAGCCGCCCGCTCCGAGGCGTTCTCCGATCTCGAACCTGTTGAGGACGATGGTTCCGTTCATCACCAGGAACTTTTCGGCATCGGCCCTCCCGAACCTGCCTTCGGGCGGTGCCGTACGGTCGTCCCTGGCACATCGTGCGGGCGGCCGGTTTCACGAAAAGGACAAAACCCCTGCAAAGAACGGCGGCGGGGGGCGGTATTCGGGTGAAGGGAATACATTGGCCGTGCCGAAAGTCGTTCGGCAGGTGGATCAGTGGAGTTCTCCAACCCTTACAACTCAGATGACCGCGAAGACGATCCCTTCGTCGACGGTCCCGATGACGAACCCGTAACGATCGAGTCGGATCCCGACCCGGATGCCGGGTTCGTCGACGATCCCGAACCCCCGGTCCGCAGGCGGGCCGGTGGCGGCCGGGGCGGATCCCGGCGCCCTCCGCGCCGTTCCGGACGCGGCGGCGGAGCCGGTCAGGACAAGCAGCAGTTGATGGTCAGGCGGGCGATCGCTCTCGGAGCGGGCCTGCTGGTACTGATCCTCCTGGTGTTCGGAGCAAAGGGCTGCCTTGATGCCCGCAAGAACCGGTCGCTCGAGGATTACGCGAACAACGTCACCCAGATCGTCAACGAGACCAATGCTCTCAGCAAGTCTTTCCTCGGCCGGCTCTCGGATCCGGGCGAGCTGTCGGTAACCGAGTTCACAAGCGAGATCCAGTCGGACCGCTCGGCCATGGACGGCTTCCTGAGTCGCGTGGAGAAGCTCGACACGCCAGGTGACATGGAATCGGCCCAGGACACACTGACGCTCGTGTACCAGTTGAGGGCCGGAGCGATGAACACGATCGCCGACTCGATGAGTACCGCCCTTGGGACCGAGGGCGCCGATCGCGCCCGGCGGCAGATAGCCGCCCAGATGGAAGTCCTCGCGGCGGCGGACGTGCTTTACAACCGGGTGACGCGCCACCAGATCGACAACACGATCGCCGCCAACGGTGCCAACGCTCCCGAAATGCCGCGCAGCGAGTTCATTCCCAATCCGGAGGACTGGATTTCGGTCGACGCGATCAACGGCGCGCTCGACGGAGTGTCCGGTACCACCAGCACCGAGGATCCGAATGACGGTCTCAGCCACGGCACCGGAATTGATCCGGCGTCTTCCGTGACGATCGCCGGTGTCGCGCTGAGCCCCGATGTGACCAACACGATTCCGGCCGGGACGACTCCGACCGTTGACGTGACCGTCCAGAACCAGGGCGAGGCAACCGAGAACGACGTCAACGTGACCGTTTCGGTCGACGGCGGAAGCCCGCTCGAACAGTCGATTCCCGAGATCGCCCCCGGATCCACCGGTACCGCCTCGATTCCGCTCACGCCAGCCCCGAGCGGTCAGGTGACCCTTGACGTGGTCGTCGATGCGGTCCCGGGCGAGTCGATCACGACCAACAACGAAGCGTCCTACACGGTCGACTTCGGGTAGGCACGCCTTGCGCGTCGCCTACCTCGGCCCCGCCGGCACCTTCAGCGAGGATGCGCTGCAGGTAAGCCGCTTCGCTCCGGAAGATCTGGAGCCGGTGATCTGCGAGACGATTCCCGCTGCGATCGAAGCGGTGGCCACGGGTTCTGCCGACCGGGCACTGGTACCGGTCGAGAATTCGATCGAGGGTTCGGTCCGCCCCACTCTTGACGGTCTGATCGAGCACGCAGACGAGGTCCGGATTGCCGGCGAGTTCGACCACGAGATCCGCGCCGCACTGATCGCCAGGCGGGATCTTCCTCTCGGAGAGATCACCGCCGTACTTTCCCACCCGCAGCCGCTGGCCCAGTGTGCCCTCTTTCTCAGGACCGAGCTGCCCAAGGCCGAGCTCAGGGTTGCTTCAAGCACTTCCGCCGCGGTGAAGCAGGTAGCGAATGCAGATGAATCCTCGGCTNNGCGCGGGCTGCCGGTCTTTACGACTGCGTCGTACTTCGTGAGGGCATCGAGGACGAACCCGGCAATGTGACCCGGTTCCTCTGGCTGGAACCCCGCCCGGCAGGTTCCGAAGCCGACCGTGATCACCCGGAAGGCGGTGGACAGACCGAGTCCGGAGCTTCGCGCTGGAAGACCAGTCTCGCCTTCGCCGAACTGGGTGCCGATCATCCGGGGGCCCTGGTCGACGCGCTGCAGGAGTTTTCATCCCGAAAGGTAAACCTCGTCCGTATCGAGTCCCGGCCGATGCGCCGGGAACTGGGTCGCTACCGATTCTTCATCGACATCGAGGGTCGGACCGGCGACGAACAGATCGATGCGGCGATCGAGGGATTGAGATCAAAGGCGGAGTGGGTCCGGAACCTCGGCTCCTACCCCGCCGGCTGAGCACCCCCACCCGGTGAAACTGAATCCGCGCATTTACGCTTCGGATTCAGTTTCACCGTCGGAGGTGGCACCGTGAAAGGCCGCGTCGTCAGGGGGTGATTTCGTCGGAATCGGCGCCGTCGGAGCTGGCTTCGTCGGACGCGGCTTCTTCAGTGGTGGCTTCGAGTTCGGGTTGGTCGGGAGCACCTTCTTCGAGGTCGCCGTTCCCGGTTTCCCCGGCCGCTTCAACGACCAGGGCGACGGCGCTGATCCGGTCGCCATCCTTCACGTTCATTACGGTCACGCCCTGGGTGGCGCGGCCGGTCTTGCTGATCCCGCCCGCACTGGTCCGCTGCACCATCCCGTTCTCGGTGATGAACATCAGCTCCTGATGTTCACGGACGATCAGGGCTCCGGCCAGACCACCCTTGGTCTCGGTCAGCTTGATCGTCAGGACGCCCTTGGTTCCGCGGTTCTTGATCGGATACTCGGAGACGGCTGTCCGCTTTCCGAATCCGTTCTCGGTAACGACGAGAAGGTCGGAATCGTCACGGGCGACCGTCAGGGACAGCACCCGATTGTCCTTCTGGCTGACGTTCATGCCCCGCACGCCGGCTGTGCCGCGGCCCATCGGGCGGGCCTGGTCCTCATGGAACCGGCTGGCGTGGCCTGACTTCGATACCAGGAGCAGGTCGTCCTCGCCCGAGGTGAGCTGAACACCGACCAGTTCGTCTCCCTCGCGGATCTTGATCGCGATGATCCCGTCGGCCTTGATCGGCGTGTTGTACTCGAGGAACTCGGTCTTCTTGACCTGTCCCTGGGCGGTGGCGAAGACGAGGTACTTGTTCTCCTTGAATTCGCGGGTCGGGATGACCGCCATTACCTTCTCGCCTTCCCTGAGGGGGAGGAGGTTGACCAGAGCCGAGCCGCGGGCCTGCCGCGAGCCCTCGGGCAGTTCGTAGACCTTCTTGCGGTAGACCTTGCCGAAGTTGGTGAAGAACAGAAGGAAGTCATGGGTCGAGCAGATGTGGAGGTGCTCGATGTAGTCACCTTCCTTGAGGTTCATTCCGGTGACTCCCACTCCACCGCGGTGCTGCCTCCGGTACGAATCCACCGGCAGTCTCTTCACGTACCCGGTATTGGTCAGGGAGATCACCATCTGCTGCTCGGCGATCGTGTCCTCGATGTCGATGTCCCCGCCGAAGTGCTGGAACTCGGTCCGGCGATCGTCACCATGCGTTTCGACCAGTTCGATCAGCTCGTCCTTGACCAGTCCGTAGACCCGGTCCTCGTCACCGAGGATCGCACGCAGCTCTCCGATCAGTTCCATCAGTTCGGCGTGCTCGGCGCGGATCTTGTCCGACTCGAGGGCGGTCAGGCGCTGCAGACGCATGTCGAGAATGGCCTGGGCCTGTTCGCGACTCAGCTCGAACTCGCTGATCAGCCCGTCCCGGGCGACATCCGGGTCGGAGGACCCGCGGATCAGGGCGATCACCGCGTCGAGATTGTCGAGGGCGATCAGCAGCCCTTCCAGAATGTGGGCTCTGGCTTCGGCGCGCCGGAGCTTGTACTGGGTCCTTCTGGTGACCACGTCGCGCTGGTGCTCGACGTAGTGCATGATCATGTCCTTGAGGCCGAGGGTCCTCGGAACTCCGTCGACCAGCGAAACCATGTTCATGCCGAAAGAGGTCTGGAGCTGGGTCTTCTTGAAGAGGTTCGCGAGTACGGTGTTCGGCACGGCCCCGCGCTTCAGTTCGATCACGACCCGCATTCCGGTGCGGTCCGTTTCATCGCGGAGATCGGAGATCCCGTCGAGCTTCTTGTCCCTGACCAGGGTCGCGATCTTGGTGATGAATCCGCCGTCACCACCCTTCTTGACGGTGAACGGGAGTTCGGTGACGATCAGGGCGTCCTTGCCGCCCTTCAACGGTTCCGAATGGATCCTGGCCCGGACCTTGACCGACCCGCGGCCGGTCTGGTATGCGTCGCGGATTCCGGACGGGTCCATCAGGCCGCCGCCGGGGAAGTCGGGACCCTTGACGTGCTCCATCAGACCCTCGAGGTCGATGTCACGGTTGTCGATGTAGGCGGCTACCGCGCCGGCAACTTCTCTCAGGTTGTGGGGCGGGATGTTGGTCGCCATGCCGACCGCGATGCCGGAGGCACCGTTGACCAGAAGGTTCGGGAATCTGGAGGGCAGGACCAGAGGCTCGCGCTGGGAGCCGTCGTAGTTCGGCCCGAAATCGACCGTGTCCGAGTCGATGTCGCGGAGCATCTCGGTGGCGAGGCGTGTCAGCCGGGCCTCGGTGTACCGCATCGCCGCCGCCGAGTCGCCGTCGATCGAGCCGAAGTTGCCCTGGCCGTCGACCAGCGGGTAGCGCAGGGAGAAGTCCTGCGCCATGCGGACCAGCGTGTCGTAGATCGCCGAGTCGCCGTGGGGGTGGTACTTGCCCATGACCTCGCCGACGATCGTGGCCGACTTGCGGTACGGCCGACCCGGCTGCAGGCCAAGGTCGTGCATGCCGTAGAGAACCCGGCGGTGGACCGGCTTCAGGCCATCCCGGACATCGGGGAGAGCGCGACCGACGATCACGCTCATCGCGTAGTCGATGTAACTGGAACGCATCTCCAGTTCGAGCTCGCGCTCTTCGATGTGTCCAGTCAGTGCTTCGAGTGCCATCAGGCAGGTGCTCCGTTCGTGGTCAGGGCGGGATCAGATGTCAATGCCGGCCTCCTTGGCATGCGCCTCGATGAACTCGCGGCGCGGCGCGACCTGATCTCCCATCAGCATCGAGAAGACCTGGTCGGCGGCTGTCGCGTCCTCGAGGGTCACGCGCTGGAGGGTCCGGGTTGCGGGATCCATCGTGGTTTCACGCAGCTGGTCTGCGTTCATCTCCCCGAGGCCCTTGAACCTGGTCAGCTGCACCCCGTGCTTGGCCAGGTCAAGCACCGCACGGTGCAGGTCGAGGAAGTCACTTGCTTCCTCGGCCCTGTCCTTGAGCGTGACCCGGAACGGAGGCTGACCGAAGGTGCCGAGCAGTTCCGCGTGAACCGCCGCGAAACGGCGGAAGGCATCACCTTCGAAGAGCCGGGCGGGCAGGGTGTGATTGCGGGCCAGGCCGGATCGCTGGTGGATCGCCTTGATCGTGGTGTCCTCGCCCTCCTGGGAGAGGATCTCGGTCGCGAAGATGTCTTCGTCGCGATCGACTTCTCCGAGGATGCGCCGGACTTCATCCACCGTTGTCGCGGTTTCGTCAAGCAGGCGGGAGCCCGAGATGAATCCGATCACGTCACTCCCGAACTCAGCTTCGAGGGCAGCGTGCCAGCCTTCGTACTCCTTGGACCGGCGGGTATAGGTCTGCCAGCGCCGGCTGTTCAGCTTGACTTCCCTGCCAGCGGAATCAGTGATCCGGAAATCCTCGAGCCGGTCGCGAAGTAGCAGTTCCTCCAGTTCCGATTCCTTGTCAAGGTAAGTCTCCTGGTTGCCGCGCTTGACCTTGTAGAGCGGCGGCTTGGCGATGAACACGTAGCCCGCGTCGATCAGCGGCTGCATCTGCCGGTAGAGGAAGGTGAGCACGAGGGTCCTGATGTGAGCCCCGTCCACGTCGGCGTCGGTCGCCATGATGATCTTGTGGTACCGGGCGTTCGAGATGTCGAACTCGTCATGGATGCCGGTGCCGATCGCGGTGATCATCGCCTGGATCTCGTTGTTCTGCAGGACCTTGTCGATCCGGCTCTTCTCGACGTTGATGATCTTTCCGCGCAGCGGCAGGACCGCCTGGGTCGATCGATCCCGGGCCTGCTTGGCAGATCCTCCGGCCGAGTCACCCTCGACCACGAAGATCTCGGCGAGTTCAGGATCACGAACGGAACAGTCGGCGAGCTTGCCGGGCAGGTTCATGTTCTCCAGGGCCGAGCCGCGGCGGGTCATGTCCCGAGCCTTGCGCGCTGCCATGCGGGCCCTTGAGGCCTCGATCGCCTTGGTGATGAACAGCTTGGCTTCGGCCGGATTCTCTTCGAGGAACTCGGCGAGCTTGCGGTTGACGGTCTCCTGGACCATCCCCTTTATTCCCGGATTGCCGAGTTTGGTCTTGGTCTGTCCCTCGAACTGGGGATCGTGGAGCTTGACCGAAATCACGGCCGCCAGTCCTTCGCGCACATCCTCGCCAGCCAGGTTCTGGTCCTTCTCCTTGAGCAGGCCCTTGCTGCGGGCATAGGCGTTGAGCGTCCGGGTCAGGGCTGCCTGGAAACCCGAGAGATGGGAGCCACCCTCGTGGGTGTTGATGTTGTTGGCGAAACTGTGGATCGACTCGTTGTAAGTGGCGTTCCACTGCATGGCCACTTCGACCTGGCCTTCTTCGTCTTCCCCTTCGAAATAGACGACCTTCCGTCCCAGGGGATCCTTGTTCTCGTTCAGGTAGCGGACGAAATCCTCGATGCCGCCGTCGTACTTGAACTCGACTTCCTGCCCTTCGGCCCGTTCGTCGGTGATCTGGATCCGCAGGCCGCGGGTCAGAAACGCGGTTTCGCGCAGGCGCTCGAGCAGCGTCTGAAAATCGAAATCGAGGGTCTCGAAGATCTCGTCGTCGGGCAGGAAGGTGATCTGGGTGCCTGTTTCCTTCGTGGCCTCGCCCCTGGTCAGCTCAGTGACCGGAATGCCGCGTTCGTAGCGTTGCTCCCAGACGAAGCCGTCGCGGCAGATCCTCAACTCCAGGTAGGTCGAAAGCGCGTTGACCACCGAGGAGCCGACCCCGTGAAGTCCGCCCGAAACCTTGTAGCCGCCGCCATCGCCGAACTTGCCGCCGGCATGGAGAACGGTCAGCACGACCTCTGCCGCCGGACGGCCTTCCTTCTCCATGATGTCGACCGGAATGCCGCGTCCATGGTCGGTCACGGTGCAGCTGTTGTCCGGGTGGAGGTAGACCTCAACCGAGTCGTTGTGGCCGGCCAGAGCTTCGTCGACCGAGTTGTCGACGATTTCGTAGACGAGGTGATGCAGTCCCCGCGGACCGGTCGAGCCGATGTACATGCCCGGTCGCTTGCGGACGGCCTCGAGACCTTCGAGGACTGTGATGTCCTTGGCCCCGTACGAGGCTTCTCCGCTGCTCTTCTTTTCAGCCAACTATTACCTTTCCGAAAACTGTTCGGCGGCCACGCCAAGAGGGGCTCCCCCTGTGGACAAGTAGAGCCCGGACGGGACCGCGAGTCAGGTCTCCATAATACCATTTCCGGTCGGATAAACTCGTCTGCCAGAGCCAAAAAACCCCTGCAAATACGGGATTTTTACGCTTTGGTTGCAGATACTTTTCGAATGGTGATCAGATAGTTGCCCGAAAACGCAGTTTTTCGGGTGCGGTATCCCCGAGCCGATCGGTCAGGCGGGCGTTGATCCTGGGGGCCATCAACTCGAGTTCCTGGGCCCAGGCAGCACTTGAACACTCGACGGTGACCACGCCCTCCCTTTCCTCGGAGACCTCGGTAACGGCTGCGATCCGGGGTCCCACGACCTCCTCCCAGACGCCCTGCGTCGCAGCCAGGGGAGTCCGGGGAGCGATTTCCTGCCGAAGGGCGCCGAGCATGTCCCCCAGGGGCCTCGGGTCGGGACTGCGGCCTCTGGAGTCCCTCATGCCGCTTTCTCTTCTCCGGAGGATCTCAGGAGCTCCCCGATCGCGACCCGGCGGATCTCGGGACGATCGGGAATCAGTTCTCCTTCAGCTGCGGTGATGATGCTCTGGCCTCCTTCGAGGAGGCGGTCTACCAGCCGTTCGCGGCGGTGCTGGTCGAGTTCGCTCATTACGTCGTCAAGCAGCATCAGGGGCGCGGATCTTCCGGTCTCGAGCAGGGCCGAGCGCTCGGCGAAAAGAAGCGCCAGCAGACCCATCCTCTGCTGCCCCTGAGAGCCAAAGCGACGCAACTGTCGTCCATCCATCTCGAGGCGGATCTCGTCGTGATGTGGACCCCAGCTCGTGCGTCCCAGCCTGAGGTCGTTCTCCAGCCTCTCCTGAAGGCCTTCCTTTATCTCCTCGGCAGAGGTCGATGACCCAGGCCGGTATCCGAGCGCCTTTGGGCCCTCGAGTCCCAGATCCCCGGCGGCCTCCACCCATCGCTCCTCCAGTTCCGCAACAGCCTCCCCCCGGGCCTGAGAAAGCCTGGAGCCGGCTTCCGCAAACTGACGGTCCCACGTGGCCAGCTGTGAGGATTCCCCCGCTCCGGCGGCAATTCTGGACACCAGGGCGTTCCGCTGGGCCAGGACCCGCCCGAAGTCGGACCTCAACGAACCTCGTCCAGGCCAGCGCGCAGCGACGAAACTGTCGATGTGGGCTCTCCTTCCAGCCGGCGGACCCTTGACCAATTCAAGCCGGTCGGGCGAGAAGACGGTGACCATCGGGCGATGGCTCATGGCTTCGGACTGTTCGATCCTGGCACCGTCCATCAGAAAACGGTTGCCTTCTGACCTCGAGGCAGAAGCCATGAACTCGTGGTCGACAGCCCCGCCGGAGACGGTGACACGGGAGCGGGCAAAAGCGGATCCGAAAGGAATCAGATCCCGCCGGTCGGAAGTCCTGAAAGACCTTGAGGTGAGCCCGAAATAGATCGACTCGACGAGGTTGGTCTTTCCCGCTCCGTTCGGTCCGATGATCACCGTCAGACCGGTCCCGGGTTCGAGCCGGACCCCGGTCAGGGACCGGATGTGGTCCGCTTCGACCAGGGAAACAACCACGTGATTACTCGTTCAGGCGGATCGGCATGACCAGGTAACGGAAGTCATCTCCGTCCACCGGCTGCAGAAGCCCTGGCCTGAGCGGGGAAATCAGGCGGAGCAGAACCTCGTCGCCCTTGATCGCCTCAAGACCGTCGCGAAAGAACTCGTGGTTGAAGCCGATCGCCAGCTCCTCACCGTCGAAGTTGGCGGGCATCCTTTCCTCGGCGTCACCGAGATCGGGAGTCTCGGCAGAGATCGTCAGCTCACCCTGTGTGAGGGCGATCTTGAGCGGACGGTTCTTCTGGGCAAGCTGACTGACCCGCTTGACCGACTCGAGAAGTTCGGTGCGCGGGAGCCGGACGTCGTGGTCCCAGGTTTCGGGGAAGAGCTGCTGGTACTTCGGGAACTGGCCGTCAACCGTGTTGGTCGAGAGGATCGAACCGTCGACATTGAAGACGACGAGGCGATCGGTGACCGAAAGTCGCACCGAATCTGATTCGGACGAGGAAAGGAGCCGGGAAAGCTCGCGAAGGGCGTGGGCCGGGATGTTGCGGTCGAGCTCCACCGCGACCGGCTCGGCAAGGTGGGTCTGCTTGACCGCGAGCCGGTAGGAGTCAGTCGCAACCATGGTCAGCTCGGACCCGGAAGCGAGAACCTGGACGCTGGTCAGGACAGGCCTCATGTCATCACGCGAAGCGGCCCTTGCGACCAGGTCAATCGTCTCGAGGAGGGATTCACGCCCGAGCGACACGGTGTCGCCGCCAGCCTCAGGCAGGGGCGGGAAATCCTGGTCGTTGAGGGTGCGGAGATTGAAGTTCGATGACCCTGACTTGACCGCGACCGTCCGCTCCGAGGCAAGGTACTCGATGTCAGCCTCACCCGAGCCGAGCAGCCTGGAGATGTCTGCAAAGAGTCGTCCCGGAAGCAGAACCCGGCCGTCGGACTCGATCTGACCCTCTACGTGAACCGGAACGCGGAGGCTGATGTTGCTGTCGGTCGAACTGAAGGAGAGACGACCCTCGGTCGCCTCGACGAGGATTCCGCCGAGCGCGGGATTGACTCCGCCCGAGGCAAGAGTGCGGGCGACGAGTGCGAGTTTCCCGGCCAGTTCGTTGTTCTTGACTCTGAACTTCAAATCCAATTCCCTCGTTTAAGTGTTCTTGTTCTGTGGAGTAAAGCGCAGAACCACCTGATGTGGCTTTGTGATGCGAAAAATGCTGTTGAAAAGGGTGGGAGAAACCAGGATTCTTTCAGTGGGCCCGGCGGCTACCGGAGCCACTTCAGGAGTTTTCCCGGGGGCTGTGGAGTTCAGCCCGGAGAATCTCCACAGAGGTCGTGATCTCTGGATCCTGACCCACGCCTTCGTCGATTCTCTCGATCGAGTTGAGGATCGTGGTGTGATCGCGATCGCCGTAGAGAGCGCCAATCTGGGGCAAAGATAGAGGGGTCATTTCGCGGGTCAGGTAGACGGCGACATGGCGGGCAGTCGCCGTGTTCCGGTCGCGTCGTCTGGACTGGAGGGTCTCTTCGTCGGTTCCGTAGTGGGCTGCGACGGTGCGACGTATCAGTTCCGGCGTCACGTGATTCTCGGGTTCTACCCCCGAGGCAGGAAAGACCTGGCTGACCAGGTCAGTGTTGATCGGGGTAGCGGTCAGGGACGACTCTGCCACTGCCCTGGTGAGAGCTCCCCTTAGCTGCCTGAGGTTGGTCTTGACCCGGCGCGCGAGAAGGGTCAGGGCATCCTGGTCCTTGACTTCCAGACCGGCTTCGCTGACCAGATGACGAAGGACGGTCAGCCGGGTGGCGAGGTTAGGGGGCTCGAGTTCAACCGTCAGACCCCACTCGAACCGGTCGCTCAACCGGTCTGCCAGGGTGGATATCTCGGCAGGGGATCTGTCTGCGGAAAGGACGATCTGGCTACCGGCGTCATGGAGAGCATTGAAGGTGTGGAAGAACTCCTCTTCGGTGTGATGCTTGCCGGCAATGAACTGGATGTCATCGATGAGAAGCACGTCGAGATTCCTGTAGCGACGCTTGAACTCGTCGGTGCCCGAATCGCGAAGGGCGGTCACGAACTCGGCGGTGAACGCTTCGGCGTTGGTGTAGAGGACATTGAGTTCCGGAACATGGATGGCCAGGTAGTTGGCGATCGCACCAAGCAGGTGGGTCTTGCCTAGCCCAGGGGGACCGTGGAGGAAAAGGGGGTTGTAGGCCTCTGAGGGTGCCTCGGCCACAGCAAGCGAGGCTGCGTGGGCCAGGTGGTTGCCGGGACCGATTACGAACCGGTCAAAGTCGTGGGTGGGGTTGGGGCCAACCGGCTGGGTAGGAGCCGACACTCGCTCCGTCTCAGGCGGAAGTTCGAAGCTGGCTGAAGTCAGGTGGGAGCCGGCGTCAGCGAGAGCCTCGTCGACTACCTCCATGTAGCGGCGTTCAACCCAGGTCCGGATCGGATCCGGAGCCTCGAGGTAGAGAGTGGTTCCCCGGACGGCGACCGGCCTGACCGGTTCGATCCACATCCTCCAGGCCGACTCGAAAAGCCGGCGCCTGAGAGTCGGCTGGATCGCTTCCCACTCCTTGACGGCGCGAGCCGAACCAGGAAGCTTTTTCCGGCTTCCAGACTTGGTTTGGCGATGTTCAGTGGTGGCTGTATCCATCGGGAAAAAGGGGACCGGAGATGGCATTCGCCCCAGAACGAACGCGATGACCAAGACCCTGATTGCGACCATAGCGCCGGTCTGCCCGCTCTCGTCGCGCGGCCCCGCAAATCGCGCAGAAAATTTCTCGGGAGCGATTCCGAACGCCCGGCATCGCAGGGCGGCAGGCGGATGGATCCGAATGTCCATATACTGCCCCGCCCAATGAAGCGTACGTACCAACCAAAGAAGCGCAAGCGAGCGAAGACCCACGGCTTCCGTGCCAGGATGAGCACCAAGGGTGGCCGCGAGGTGATTCGCCGTCGCCGCCGCAAGGGCCGCAAGCGGCTCGCCGTCTGACCATGTCGGGTAACGGCGCCGGTTCACCCAGGCGCCGCAGACTCTCCCGCAGCGGGGACTTCAAAAGGGCTTACAAGGAAGGGTCGTCGAAGGCGACCCGATACCTCGTTCTGTACCGGTTCGACAGGTCAACGGAGGACGATTCCGAGGTCCGTCTGGGGGTCAGCGTCTCCAAGCGCCTGGGTGACGCAGTGACGAGAAATCGCGTGAAGCGGGTGCTGAAAGAGGCTTTCTGGGCCCAGGTGGACCCCGCCAACTCCGACCAGGACTTCGTCCTTGTCGCTCGCCCGGGAATCGGCGAGGTGATCGAAAAGGACGGACTGTCCGGCGCAGAGGAATGCGTCAGGGAAGTGCTGGCCAGGGAAGGCGAGGGGAAGCGTTCCACGTGAAACGCCTGGTCCTCGCTCCCGTGCGCGCCTACAGCCGCTGGCTGTCCCCTCTCCTTCCCCGCCGATGCAAGTACGAACCGACCTGTTCCGCCTACGCGATCGAGGCGGTAGAACGCTTCGGCGTCATACGGGGTACAGTTCTCGCCTGCTGGCGCATCCTGCGCTGTAATCCCTTCAGTCACGGCGGCTTCGATCCCGTGCGGGATGAATTCACTTTGAAAGTCGGGCCAATGGATCCGGCCGTTTACCACGGAGAAACCGAACAGCGTTGATGCCTACCGCCAACATCCTTCAGCCCCTAATCGATGTGGCCGATGCGGTTCTTTCGTTCTTTCACGACGACGTTGGAACCAGCTGGGGAATGGCGATCATCCTGCTGACGGTCTGCACCCGCGCCATCCTCATCCCCCTCACTTACAAGCAGATCAAGAGCATGAGGGCCCTGCAGGCATTCCAGCCGCAGATGAAGGAGCTCCAGGAGAAGTACAAGAACGATCGTCAGCGCCTCTCGCAGGAGATGATGAAGTTCTACCAGGAGAACAAGATCAACCCGCTTGCCTCCTGCATCCCCCTCCTCGCCCAGCTTCCAGTGTTCATCACGCTTTTCCAGGCCCTTCGCGGCCCGCTCAGAGAAGACATCTGCGGACAGACCGCCGTCGCATGCAGCCAGTTGACCACGGCCCAGATCGACGCGAACCCCGCGATCAAGGCGCTGTATCCATTCGGCGAGTCATTCCTCTTCATCCCGGACCTCACCGACAAGGCGACCGGCGGCGTCCTGATTGCGCTGATCGCGATCTACGTCGTCACGCAGCTGTTTTCCGGCCTGGTCATGGCGACCAGCACCGACCGGAACCAGCGACTCCTGATGATGGCCCTGCCGTTCATCTTCATCCCCTTCATCATCGGTTTCCCCGCCGGCCTCATCCTCTACTGGATCACGACCAACGTCTGGACCATCGGCCAGCAGGCGGTCGTCAACAAGGTCATTCCCCCGCCGGTAATGGCTACCCCGGAAGGCGCAGCAGCAATTGCTTCGACCAAGCCTCCGCCCCCGCCCCCGAAGAAGAAGAAGCGCAAGCGCTGAGCGCCTGCCACCTCTAGACTCAGCCTCATGGAAGCGAGCGAGTGGCCGGCCGAACCGGCAGAACGGGTCAGACTGCTGGTCGAGCGGGTGCTCGATGAGCTCGACCTGGATGGCGAAGTTGAACTCGAAGAGAATGATGACGTAATCACCGCCACCGTCGAGGGTGACGAGGACTACGGCCTGCTGATCGGCCGCCGTGGCCAGACCATCGACGCGCTCCAGCTTTTGGCTTTCCAGGCCGCTTTCAGGGGAATTCGCGAGCGCAAGCGGGTGGTGGTTGATGCGGCCGGCTACCGGGCCCGTCGCGAGGAAGTGATTTCCGAACGGGCCGATCGCGCAGCCGAGAAGGCGATCTCGTCCGGTGCCGAAGTGGAACTGGATCCGATGAGCGCAAGAGAGCGGCGCATCGTCCACGAACACCTCAAGCCGCGCCCCGAAGTAGAGACCTTCAGTTCCGGTGACGAACCCCATCGCCGGGTCGTGGTCGCCCCCCTGATTTCAGAGTGACTCCGGTGGTCACCGGCGGCGATCCGCCCTGGCAGGACCGGGAGCTGATCACGAGCCTGGAACCGATGCTGGAGTTGCTCGCTTCCAGTCATGTGTCACTGAGTTCTGTCACCGACCCGGCCGAGGCCCGCCGTGTCCACGTGGCGGACAGTCTTTCAGGCCTCGCCTGTCCCGAGGTTCGCGAGGCCCGCTCGGCCGCCGATCTGGGCTCCGGAGCTGGCTTTCCCGGGGTCCCTCTCGCCGCCGCCCTGCCGGCATGCGAGTTCACCCTGATCGACTCCGTCGGACGAAAGGTCGAGTTCATCAACGAGGTGATTGCCGCTCTGGCACTGAATAACGCCGGGGCTGTGAAGGCACGCTCCGAGGACTGGGCAAGGTCAGGGGGTTTCGAGAAGTACGACCTTGTGACTGCCCGGGCCGTGGCTCCACTTTCGGTTCTTGCGGAGCTGGCTTCCCCGCTTCTCCGGCAAGGCGGACACCTCGTGGCCTGGAAGGGCGAGCCGGAACCCGAGTCCGAGCAGGTGATTGCCAGGAATCACGACAAGCTGGGGATGAGCCTGATGCGGCAGGAAGTCGTCGTGCCATATGAGGGTTCGAGGCAGAAGCGGCTCTACGTGCTGGTCAAGGATGGTCCGACGCCTGCCACACTGCCCCGTCGGGCGGGCATGGCCAGGAAGCGACCATTGGGCAGGAAGTAGCGCTCCGGCCTCGCTCTGGTCAAGCCAAAGTCTCTAAGCTGGACTCTGTATGAAAGTTTCCTCGTCCACGTGTCATTTCCTGCCCCGCCTGGCCACTACGAGTTGATCTACGCAGTTGCCAACCAGAAGGGCGGGGTGGGAAAGACCACGACCGCTGTGAACCTCGGTGCCGCCTTCGCCCGCATGGGCAAGAAGGTGCTGGTCGTCGACATGGACCAGCAGGCCAATGCCACTGTGGCCTTCGGGCTGGACAAGACCGACCTCCCGACCACCTACGAGGTGCTGAGCGGTGAAGTGACCCTTAGCGAGGCCGCCCTGCCGGCCGGGCCCGAGAACGTCTGGCTGGTTCCCGCCAGCCGGGACCTGGCCGGAGCGGTGGTCGAATTACCCCGGCTCGACAATCCGAACACCCGTCTTACAGAACAAATGGGGCCGATCGACGAGGAGTACGACGCCGTCCTGATCGACTGCCCGCCGGCTCTCGGACCGATCACGGTCAACGCACTGGTCGCTTCCGACCGGGTGATCATTCCGGTACAGGCCGAATACCTTGCGCTGGAAGGACTGGTCGAGTTCCTTGACACGATCAAGATGGTGCGTCAGCAGCTCAACCCGGCCCTCGAGCTCGGCGGGATACTTGTCACCATGCACGACGAGAGAACCCGACTGGCGCAACAGGTCGAGGCAGAGCTCAGGGACCACTTTTCGGAGACCGTTTTCCGCACGGTGATCCCGAGAACGGTGCGGGTCGCCGAGGCCCCCAGTTACGGCATCCCGGTTACCGACTACTCTCCGACCTCACGTGGCTCGGAAGCCTACCTGGCGCTTGCCGACGAGGTTGACGCCCGTGGCTGAGAAGCGTGGACTGGGCAAGGGCCTGGGGGCCATCCTCCCCGACAGTGCGACCGGCGCTGACATGCGCGAGATGCCGGTCAAGTCGATCGACCGGAATCCGGAGCAGCCGAGGACCAACTTCTCGGAAGCCGCACTTGAGGCACTCTCCGAATCGATCAGGGCCAGCGGAGTGGTCCAACCACTGATCGTAAGGCCAGCAGGCAAGGGGCGCTACGAAATCATCGCCGGGGAACGCCGCTGGCGCGCCGCCCAGATGGCCGGCGTCGAAAAGGTACCGGTGGTGATCAGGGACTCCGACGAGGCGGACCGTCTTGAAGTGGCGCTGATCGAAAACATGGTCAGGGAGAACCTGAACCCGGTCGAAGAAGCGAAGGCCTGCGCCGCCCTGGTCGAGGATCTGGGCCTCAGCAAGGAAGAACTGGGCAAACGCGTGGGCCGTAGCCGACCGCAGATCTCCAACCTGATCAGACTGCTAGACCTGCCCGACGACGTTCTGGAAATGCTCGAACAGGGGGAACTCTCCGAAGGACACGGGCGGGCAATCCTTCAGGTGCCCGACCATGGGGACCGCCGCAAACTGGCTCGCCAAGCCAGAAAAGAGGGTTGGTCGGTACGCCAGACGGAGGCGGGCGCGCGCTCGATGGCCGCGGCACCCAGGCGCGGCACCGGCCGCAAGACTCTCTCGGCTGAGGAGAGCGAGGCGATCGCGACGGCGACCGAACAACTCGAGACAGGTCTCGACCTCCCGGTGAAGATCAAGCCGAAAGGCAAGGGACTCGTGGTCGAGATCGAACTCGATGACCTGGCCCAGGCGATCGAGATCGCCGACCGACTCACCTAGAGGGCCGGCTCCGACGCTCTCCCACGAGGTTGAAGTTGTGGCCATATGGCGCTCCTTTCTTCAACCTCGGTGCCTGAACCTGAGGGCTCGACAGGCACACTTGCTGACCGGGACGACGCCGCCCCCGAGCCACGGTTAGAATCCTCGGTCCCTCGAGGGCGATTAGCTCAGTTGGTTAGAGCGCATCTCTGATAAGGATGAGGTCCCTGGTTCGAATCCAGGATCGCCCATACCTCTGTGGGGCTGGCCTCTACCTATAATCGGATTCTCATGCGTGAGGTCCAGATCTACGGCGTCAGCTTCGACATGGTTGGCAAGCAGCCGATCGTCCTGCTGAAGACAGTTGATGACAATCGCTACCTGCCGATCTGGATCGGGCACCCCGAGGCGGCGGCGATCCTGATGAAGCTTCAGGGAGCAGATACGCCCAGGCCGATGACCCACGACCTGATCGTCGAAATGCTCGACCAGGTCGAGACCAAGGTCGAGAGGATCTCGGTCAACGAGCTCAGGGACAACACCTTCTTCGCCACGATCACCCTTTCGGTTTCCGGAACCGAGATAGAGATCGATTCCCGGCCCTCGGATGCGATCGCCCTGGCGGTGCGTGTACAGGCACCGATCTTCGTCGCCGAGGAAGTAATCGACGAGTCCTCGATCGAGTTCGATCAGGGAATCGAGGACAACGAGCAGGTCGTGGAGAAGTTCAAGGACTTCCTAGACGACATCTCCCCCGAAGACTTCCTCCAGGATTCTTAAGCGGTGGCGAGGTCCAGGATTCTCTGGACCATTGCGTTGAAGTCGAGGCCGGCGGCTTCGGCCGCCTGGGGGAGGAGGGAGGTTTCGGTGAGGCCGGGGATCGCGTTGATCTCCAGAACCTGGGGGCCCTCTTCGGCGAGGATGATGTCGACGCGGGAGAAACCCGAGCAACCGAGGGCACCGTACGCCTCGAGCGCCACCCGTTCGACTTCGGCTGCCTGGGCCTCGGTGAGATCCGCCGGACACTCGAAACTCGCTCCGCCGACCTCGTAACGCGCTTCGAAGTCGTAAGTGTTGCTCTCCGTCGGGATCGCCTCGACTACCGGAAGGGCCTCGCCGCCGAGAACGGAAACGGCCAGTTCGCGACCGTTGACCCAGCTTTCGAGCATCGCGCGGTTGTCGTAGCTGAGTGCCGTGATCAGCGCGTTGGGAATCTGTCCCGCGTCGGTCACGACCTTCACGCCCAGAGATGAGCCCTGCGAACAGGGCTTGGCCACGAGCGGAATACCGACTCGTTCCACGGCCGCGCCGAAGGTCGAAGCAGCCCCGAAGTCACGAATCGCGGACTCGCTGTAGGTGACCCAGTCGGGGGTGGGCAGACCGTGCTCCCGCAGGATGTACTTGGCGAGGCTCTTGTCCATGCAGCGCTTGCAGGCGGCGACGCCGGGGCCTGTGTAAGGGATGTCAAGCAGCTCGAGCAGGGCCTGGACGGTTCCGTCCTCGCCCTCCGTGCCATGGAGCGCGATGAAGACCACGTCCGGGCGGTTCGCGTCCAGTTGACCGACCAGATGGGGACCAAGGTCCATCACTTCGACCTCATGGCCGATGTCGAGCAGGGCCTCGGTAACCCGCTGCCCGGATCGGATCGAAACGCCCCGTTCGAGGGACCTTCCACCCTGAAGAAGCGCAACCTTCACGACAGATCCTCCTCGTCACTGGGTGGCGGAAGCTTCATTTCACTTCCGCCTGCATCCCTTGACGGCGGTGGCGGAAGCTTCATTTCATCAGTACTGGTCATCGTCTCGTAGAGGCGGAGCATCTCCCGCGCGACCTGACCGATCCGCCGGATCCCCTCGATGATCTCGTCTTCCTTCACGCCCGAGTAATTCAGGCGCATCGAACTCAGTCCTCGCCCGTCCACATAGGCATTCGTCCCGGGTACGAAAGCGACGTTTCTCGACAGCGCCTTGGCGAGCAGATCTTCGCTGCTCAGCACGTCGGGCATCGTCGCCCAGATGAAAAGGCCGCCGGCCGGCTTGTTCCAGGTCGCGCCGTGGGGGAAGTACTCGGCCATCGCGCTGATCATCACGTCCCGACGGGCCCGGTAGATGCCGGTCAGCTCGTCGACGTACTCCCGCCAGGCGCCGTCCCGGAAGAAGTGACCGGCAAAGTCCTGGGTCAGGGTCGAAGTACAGAGATCGGCCGCCTGCTTGCCCAGCACCACCTTCTCCCGGATCGGCGTGGGAGTCACAAGCCAGCCGATGCGCAGGCCGGCCGAGAGGATCTTGGAGAAAGTCCCGAGATAGACGACGTAGTTGCCGCCGTCGAGGCTGTAGAGCGTCGGCAGCGGTTCACCGTCAAAGCGGAGGAGACCGTAGGGATTGTCCTCCACGACCAGGATCTCCTTCTCCTGCGCGATCTCGACCAGCCGCCTGCGGCGCTCGAGGGAAAGGGTTACACCGCCGGGATTCTGGAAGGTCGGAATCGAGTAGATGAACTTGGGGCGGCGGCCCTCGGCCTCCAACTGCTCCAGGGTCTCCTCGAGCAGGTCGATCCTCATGCCGTCTGCATCCATCTCGATCTGCCGGACGTCGGCTTCGTACGAGCAGAAGGTCGGAATCGCGCCCGGGTAGGTGGGGGCGTCGCAGATGATCACGTCGCCGGGGTCGATCAGCGTCTTGGCGACCAGGTCGATCGCCTGCTGGCCGCCCGTGGTCACGGTCACGTCGATCGCATCAACCCGGGTGTTCTCGGCGGCCATCACTTCGACGATCTGCTCGCGAACCAGCATCGACCCTTCGGTCGGCCCGTACTGGAGAACCTCGGCGACGGCAGTCTTCTCGATCCGCTCCATCTGGGCCGCGAAGGCTTCCGGCGGAAAGGTCGAGGTGTCGGGCAGACCACCAGCCAGGGAGATCACCTCGGGCCGGGCCGTGATCTCCATCATGTCCCGCATCGCCGAGGAACGCATCACCCGGGTTCGCCGGGAGAAAAGAGCGGCGTAGCGTTCAAGGTCTTTGGCCCGGGTGTGTTGACGCCGGGGAGGTGGTGAGGCCGCCATCCTTCTATTCTGCCTGTATCGGCACTTTCGAGACAATCTGCTTCGCCGCCGGAATCGGCATTGCCACCGGCATGATCGCCGGGACGACCGGGCTTGAAGGCTCCGCCCGGGGCCGGATGGCGGTTCTCGCCGGCATCATCGGTGCCATTCTCGGCTACCTCGGCACCTCGGTCCTGGACGGCACCGCGATCGTGGGGATCCTGGTCGGTGCACTTGCGGCGATCCTCAGTACCGCGGTCGTCTCAGACGTGATTGCCGGAGCACAACGCCGCGGAGCAACCTGGGCGCTCTCGGTGATCATCGTGTTTGCCGCGCTGGTGATCGCGATCATCTGTGTGCTCTTCCCGTACTTCGCGATCGTCCCGGCCGGCTTCCTCGCCTATCTGGCCTGGCGACGCCGCCAGCAGGCCGACCGCAAACACGCCGGTTTGCGCGTCCTTCGCTAGGTCCCGCCTTGACCAAGAAACTGGTCCTCGCCTACGTCGATTCCCTCCGAACCGACATGCTCCGGCAGACAATCGATGAGGGTCGGGCACCGACCTTCAGCCGGCTGCTGAAACGCGGCACCCTGGTCGATGACTGCGTGTCCTCATTCCCCTCGGTGACCCCGGTCGCCTCGGCCGAAATGGTCACCGGAGTCCAGGCCGACCGGCACTGGATCAGCGGCATGAACTGGTTCCACCGCGCCGAGCAGAGGTACGTCGAGTACGGATCATCGCTCGAGGCCACACGGGCGTTCGGGCTCTTCCGTTCGCTTCACGACCTGGTCTACAACATGAACCTCAGCCACCTGAGCCCCTCGGTCGAAACCGTGTTTGAGACGTTGGACGACCAGGGATTGCGCACAGCTTCGACTCCGTTTCTGATCTACCGGGGTCGCCACCGGCATGACGTCAACCTGGTCGGCATCACCGGCAAGGCGATCGAGGCGGGGCTGCTGAAGTTCGATTACGGAACCTGGGGCCCTAAGGAACTGTTCTACGGCGACCTCTATTCGTCGATGGAAACCAGCTGCAAACCCAGTTCGATCCCCGGCAAGCGGGACATGTACTCGGCCTGCTGCGGGGCGGAACTTATCTCCCGGGACCGCTTCGACTTCATGTTGTTGGCCTTCCCGGACAACGACAACTACTCCCACAAGTACGGACCGCTCGCTTCGGTCAGGTCGATCGAGAGGGCTGACTACTGCATGGCGGAGGTGATCCAGTCGGCTGGCGGCGTTGAGCCGTTTCTGGCCGATCACGCCCTGATCCTGCTGGCCGATCACGCTCACACCGCGGTTGAAAGTACCTACGACGTGATCGAGTGGATGAGCAGGAAGTGGAAAGTCCTCCCGCCGTCGACCGATGATCCTTCGGCAGCCGAGGTTGCAGTCAGTCCAACCTCCCGGGCCGCTCACATCTACCTGCTGGCGGAACAGGAGAATCCGGTCCGTCACCGTCGCATCAGGGAGCACCTGGCCGCGCTCGAGGGGAGCGAACTGATCGCCTGGACTGAACTGAACGGTGACCCGGTCGCCCGATCTCCGCTTCCCGGCCGACTCGAACCCGGGAACGTTGCGGTGGTCGAACGGGACGGTCGTCGGCTGGACTTTTTCCCGGCGACTTCACCCGGCGGGGGTGACGGCCGTGAAACGGTGATCGACCGGCGGGGTCGCGAGTGGAGCATCAGCGGCAACATCGAAGCGCTGGGAGCCTCGGTCGAGGATGGCGTGATCGAGATGCCCGACTATCCGGACGGCCTCGGCCGGCTGTGGTCGGCCCTCAACTCGCCCCACGGGGGCGACCTGATCGTGTCTCTCGCGCTCGGTTACGAGTGCGTGGACTGGGGCGGCACCGCTCATGTCCCGGGCGGAAGTCACGGATCCCTGCGCAAGGAAGACTCGGAAGGGCCGCTGCTCTTCGTCGGCTGCGGTCCTGACTCGCCGGATCCCGAAACAGCAGCGACCCACCAGGCCCGCACCCAATGGGGCCTCCAGGATGTCGCCCCGGTCATCCGGGAATTCTTCGCAGGTCAGTAACAAAGTTCCTGCATTTCGGCGTCAACCTCCGTGTCAGATGAACACGACACGAAGAAACTCGCGAAAGTTCCAGTTCATCGTGACGGCGGCAATCGTGATCGTCGCCTTCGCCGTGAACTGGATGGATCCGGTTACCGAACTGGCTCCCTGAACCCCCGTCCCGCCGGGTCATCCAGCGGATTCGAGGACCTGGGTGAAGCTG
>JRYG01000852.1_pt1 | contig 30540 bp, 30 predicted proteins | sample 235341 | NCBI WGS metagenome assembly JRYG01 (sample SAMN03074218, study PRJNA261478) | activated sludge metagenome | biome: Wastewater Treatment Plant; feature: Wastewater; material: Activated sludge; isolation source: activated biomass of a wastewater treatment plant treating hydrocarbon... ...
CGCGGCGACCGGGACTAGCGCGGCGACCGGGACTAGCGCGGCGACATTGATTTATGTCGCGCTATGTGCGACTGAACTCAATCTCGATGCATGCCCGGGTCAGTTTCCGGCAGCGATCTCGCCGGCGGCTCTGGTTCCCGAGCTGATCGCTCCGTCCATGTAGCCCGCCCAGACCGTCGCGGTTTCCGCACCGGCCCAGTGAAGGGGACCGACCGGCCTGCGCAGTGCTTCGCCGTAGGTCATCCAGGCGCCTGGCGGGAGATAGCCGCCATAGCAACCGCGGGCGAACTCGTCGGCGGCCCAGGCCTTGTCGACGAAGTGATCTGGCCTTGCTGCCTTGGGACCGAACAGCCTGCCCAGGCAGTCGAGCACGAGTTGACGCCGTTCCGCGGCGGGCAGGTCGGTGGCGCGGCGGGCCGCGTTGCCTTCCAGGAAGGCGAGCAGCACGCCGGGATTGCCGGACGGCGGGGAGTTGTCAAAGGTGACCGAGACTGGTCCGTCGGCACTGGTGGCCTGACCGGAAAGCCCGTCTGCCCGCCAGAACGGCTCCGAATAGATTGCATGGCACTTGACCACGGTCCCCTGGACCATGCGCTGGGTGAGGCCGTCCCGGATCGCAGGCAGGATCGGGTCGTACTCGAGCCGGCCGGCGACAGCCGGCGGGACGGCGACCACCGCCGCCCGGGCCGAAACGGTCAGGCCGTCCGCTTCGACCGTGATCGGATGCGGACCCATCTCGATTGGTTGTCCCTCCGGTTCACCGGGCATCTGCTGCCAGAGGATGCGCCTCACCGGAAATCCGAGGAGCACGCGGTCACCGAGTGCGGCGGCCATTCGCTCCGCGATCAACTGGGTCCCCCCGACTACGCGCGAGTCCTGGGCACCGTCGGCCGCGTCGAGCATCAGCTCCAGCGAACCACCGGCCGACTTCACGTAGAAGAGGGCGTGAAGCAGCGACACGTCCTCCGGTTCCGCCGCCCACACCGCCTGGATCGCAAGGCGGAGAAGGTCGCGGGCGGCGGGCGTTCTCGCGTTCCTCCTCATCCAGCTGGCAAAGGTCTCGCCATCCCATCCGGAAAGCTCGTGCTGGGTCCAGGGATGCTCCACCTCAACCCGGCTCGCCATTCTTTCCAGCCGCTTCAGCGCAATTCCCACCTCGGCGAGGGAGAGCGGGTTCAGCTTCGGGATGGTCCCGGTGTACTCGCGCGCCCTTCCGGCCCGCTCGAAGACGTTCCTGCCTTCGCACCAGGTGGGGAAGGTCTCAAGGCCCAGTTCGGCGATCAGCTCCAGCACCCTGTCCTGGGTCGGACCAACCCACTGACCACCGAGTTCCACGATCTCTCCGTCTCCGATCGGCTCGTTCAGCAGCCGGCCGCCAACCCGGTCCCGTGCTTCCACGACCAGGCAGTCGATTCCCAGCCGCCCGAGTTCCCGTGCCGCGGAAAGTCCCGCCAGTCCGGCCCCGACCACGACCACTTCGGTCTCCATGCTTTCTCCTTCCACGCTGGCAGTATCCCCGACCGCGGGGCGCCGAATAGAGTCGCAGGCATGAAGGTCATGGGGATCGTCAACGTGACTCCGGATTCTTTCTCCGACGGAGGCCTGTACTTCGACCACGAGAAGGCGATCGAGCATGGACTCGAGCTGGTCTCCGAGGGAGCAGACGTGCTCGACATCGGAGGCGAGTCCACCCGTCCCGGCGCCGACGCGGTACCGCTGAAGGAGGAACTTCGCCGGGTGATCCCGGTAGTGGAAGGACTATCCGGCGCGGCGCCGGTCTCGATCGACACGACGAAGGCGGAGGTCGCCCGCCAGGCGATCGGGGCGGGCGCGAGAATCGTCAATGACGTCACAGCCCTCAGGGGCGATCCGGAGATGGCTGCTGTCTGTGCCGAATCCGACGTTGATCTGGTCCTGATGCACATGCTGGGAACACCCAGGACGATGCAGGACAACCCCGTCTATGACGATGTGGTCGCCGAGGTGGCGGAGTTTCTGGCGGTGCAGGCGGGAGTTGCCGAAGCGGCAGGTATCGACCGGGCCAGGATCTGGATCGACCCCGGTATCGGCTTCGGAAAGACGGTCGCTCACAACCTGAAGCTCATCGCGGCGACCTCGCGGTTCGCGGAGATGAGGCTGCCGGTGCTGGTCGGTCCTTCCCGCAAGCGCTTCATCGGGGAACTGGGTGGGGGAGCGGCGGAGAGTCGTCGGCTGGGTGGCACGATCGCTGCCTGCCTGGCTGCGTACGAGGGCGGAGCATCAATGGTCCGGGTCCATGATGTCGCTCCCGTGGTCCAGGCGATCAGCGTGGCCACCGCCATCGACGTTGTGGACGACGAACCTGAGTCCCCGCGCCTGTAGCTTTAGCCCATGGAACGACCCGCAACCGGTGACGTGATCATCTCCCTGAGCGGAGTCGAACTTCACACGAACCATGGCGTCACCGATGCCGAACAGGAGCTTGGTCAGCGCATGCTGTTCGACCTGGAACTGGTCCCGGAGGACGTGTCGGCCACGGAGACGGATGAGATCGAAGGAACCGTCGACTACGGCGCCGTGACCGATTTCCTTGCATCCGCCGCGACCTCGGTCCGCTACCGGACCCTCGAACGTCTGGTGACCGTGATCGCGGATGGGCTCCTGGAAAGCTTTCCGCTGGTCGAAGTGCGGGTGCGTGCGACGAAGCCGGAGCCACCCGTGCCATTCAGCATGGACGGGGCCTCGGTCGAGGTGATCAGAAGCCGTGACATCTGAGCGCCAGGTCTATCTCGGCCTCGGCTCCAACATCGGAGACCGCTACTCCCATCTCGCGGACGCGATCAGTCGGCTTGAGGAGAAAGGACTCACGGTCGAGCAGGTGTCTTCTGCCTGGGAAACCGAGCCGGTGGGGGAGATACTCGACCAGCCTGACTTTCTGAACGCGGCGGTCAGGGTCCGGACCGACCTCGAGCCGGAGCCCCTGCTTGACCTGCTCAAGTCGGTCGAAGCCGAGATGGGAAGGGAGAGCGGACGGCCCCGGCATTCACCCCGGGTGATCGATGTCGACCTGCTCCTGATGGAGGATCTCGAGTACGAGTCCGAGCGGCTGCGGCTCCCGCACCGGGAGACGACCTCGCGGCGCTTCGTGCTCGCGCCGTTGCTCGAAATCGATCCGGACCTGACCCTTCCCGACGGGACCAGGCTCGCGAATGCCATGGCCGAACTCGAAAAGTCGCCAGAAGGTCAGGACATCCGGCGCGCCGGTTCGGTCAGTCGCCTCTGATTTTCCTTGGAGAGGTACGCCTTTCCCCGGTACAGGCGCTCGTACTCGAGCAGCAGGTCGGGGCGCTCGGATCCGAGCCACTCGAAGAAGACGTCCCGGGTCTCACGCCTCAGGTTGAGGGCGATCGGGGTCACGAAGTCGGCCCCCGCCTCTGATGCCGCCTCGAGGATCGGCGCGATCTGCGCTGGTTTGTCGTTGATTCCGGGCATGATCGGAGCGATGAGGATTCCGGAGGGGATTCCGCGGCGCTTCAGTTCGGCCACCGCTTCCAGGCGTGCTCTCGGGTTGGGGGTGTGCGGCTCGGTCGAGCGCCACGCCGCCTCGTCGACGGTCGGCACCGACAGGTTCACAGCGACCCGGCGGCTGGCGTTCATCCGTTCGAAGATCTCGATGTCCGAGAGGACCAGGGGGGACTTGGTCAGCACGGTCACAGGCGTCTCCGCATGGTCGAGGGCGTCGAGGATTCCCCGGGTCAGCCGGTACCTGCTCTCCACCCACTGGTAGGGGTCGGTGTTGGTGCCGAGCGCCACGATTTCGCGCTTCCAGGCCGGGCGGGCCAGTTCCACCGCGAGCACCTCGGGCGCATTCACCTTGACCACGATCTCGCGTTCGAAATCGCGGCCCGGGCCGAACCCAAGATAGGTGTGTGTCGGGCGGGCGAAGCAGTAGACGCAGGCGTGGCTGCATCCACGGTACGGGTTTACGGTCCAGCCAAAGCCGTATGGGCCCTCCGGAACCCGGTTCAGGGCGGACTTGGCCCGGATCTCGTGGAAGCGGGTGCCCATCGCCTCCGGCGCGGAGAAAGTCCTGACCGGACCGAGGCCGGCATCTTCCATCCCCGGGAGGCGCATCTCGGCTCCCTGTGTGGCCGGTCGGCCATCGGCGGTGACCCGCTGTCCATCCCATCGCACGAACATATGTTCGCACATGCCCGAGCCGGCGGAGCCATGCAACAGATTTCCGGGATGCAACAGGGAGCAGGTAGTCTCCCCGCATGTCCGACTCATATGACTTCGCCGTAAGCCGCGACGACCTGCGGGACATCACGATCCTCGACTCTCCGGGAGCCGAAACGGATCTTGCCGACGGCCAGGTTCTGGTCCGGATCGACCATTTTTCCCTGACCGCCAACAATGTCACCTACGGTGCGATGGGCGACGCCATGAGTTACTGGGACTTCTACCCCGCACCGGATGGCCTCGGGCGGATCCCGGTCTGGGGCTACGGCGAGATCGTGGGCTCGAAGGCAGAGGGGATCGAGGCCGGGACCAGGATCTTCGGTTACTTCCCGATGTCCACCCACGCAGTTCTCGAACCCGGGAGGCTCCGCGACAGCGGATTCACCGACGTGACCGGTTACCGGACGGGCCTTCCGGCGGTCTACAACGAGTACCGCTTCGTCCGCGGCGACTCGGATGAAGAGCGGGAACGTCTGGTGGCAATCTTCATGCCCCTTTACGGCACCTCCTGGCTGCTTGCCGACTGGCTGAACGAGATCGAGTTCGCAGGCGCCTCGCAGCTGGTCGCCTCGAGTGCCTCGAGCAAGACCGCCCTCGGCCTCGGCCACGCGCTCCAGGTCGACTTCGACTCGCCGATCGACACGATCGGACTGACCTCGGAAGGAAACCTCGACTTCACCAGGGGCACCGGACACTGGGACGAGGTGTTCACCTACGGGGAACTCGACCGGATCGACCCCTCCACTCCGACGATTTACGTCGACTTCGGCGGCAATGCGAAGTTGAGGCACCGGGTCCACAGCCACTTCGGTGACGGCCTCGTCGCCAGCGTGGCGGTCGGCATTGCCGACTGGGAGTCGATGGTTCCCGAGGAAGGCGCGTCGCTGCCGGGGCCGCAACCACAGTTCTTCTTCGCCCCCGACCGGGTCGTGAAGCGAAACGCTGACTGGGGCGAGGAGGGACTCGGCGAGCGGCTGGCGAAGAGCCAGGATCGATTCACCGATCGCAGCCGGGAATGGATGGAAGTCCAGGTCGGCGAAGGTCCGGAGGCGATCCGTGAATCACTGATCGCCCTGATGGATGGTCAGGTGCCACCCGACAGGGGCATCTCCGTCAAGCCCTGAACCAGGAGTGGGCCATGAGTCCGCCGACGCCGGTCGAGGTGAGTCCGGTCGCCGCGAGGACGGCCGCGAGCGCGGTCACGTCGATCCGTGAAGTGTCATCCGGCGTCGCAAGGAGGGCCGCGACCGCCATGCCAATCAGCGGGATTCCGAGGGTCAGGAGCGTGCAGCCGGCCGCCAGGAACCAGGGCCGGTGAGCCGTCGCTGTGCCACCGGCTGATCGTTGTCGCCGGGGCCGGCCGATGATTCGCACAGCGAGGAGCGCAGCCAGGAAGAAGATCGTCACGCCAACGAGCAGAAAGAACAGTCCGACGACGATGTAGAAGCTGGCTTCGCTGTCGTTGTAGCCCCAGACGGTGACTCCGACGAATCCGAGCCCCTGATACATCAGCACGAGGGCGAATCCGCCCATCACGAGTGCCAGAACCCGAAGCAGGACACCGCCGGGCGTGAGGCCTGTTTCCGTGTGACTGTCGTTCATGGATTCCCTTCCAGAAGCTGGTTCGGCTGACAACCCATCTACCCGCGATCGTCGTTCGAGTTACCGGCTAATGGGTACGGTCGGTGCATGGACACTGATCGGAGGCATTGTGAGTGAGGAGCGAATCGTCATCGTCGGGGCGAGTCTGGCCGGGGCCCGGGCTGCCGAAGGTGCGCGCGATGCGGGGGTTGAAGGCGAGATCCTGCTGATCGGTGACGAGCCGGAGCGCCCTTACGAGCGTCCGCCGCTTTCCAAGGACTACCTGCAGGGAGAGAAAGACGACCTCGCCTGGGTTCACGAGGAGTCTTTCTACGAGGAGAAGGACATCGACCTGCGGACCTCGACCTTCGTCTCCGGCATTGACCCGGGCAGCCGGACCGTCCTGATCGAAGGAGCCGAACCGGAGCCCTTCGATCGCCTGCTCCTTGCAACCGGATGCGAGCCGAGAAGAATCGACCTTCCCGGGGCCGGGCTGGACGGGATCCACTACCTGCGGAGTGCGGCAGACTCGGCCGGGCTCGGCGAGCGTCTCCGGGAGGGGGTCAAGGTGGTCGTGGTCGGAGCTGGATGGATCGGCTCCGAGGTTGCCTCCTCTGCCCGGCAGCGGGGTTGCGAAGTGACCTTGGTCGAACCCCAGGAGGTTCCGCTGGAAACCGTGCTCGGGACCGAAGTCGGCGGGGTGTACCGCGATCTCCACATCGAGCAGGGGGTGGACTTCAAGTCCGGAACCGGAGTGGAGGCATTCCTCGGCGACGGATCGGTGGCCGCGGTGAAGACCACCGCCGGCGAGGTCCCGGCCGACCTGGTTGTGGTCGGGATCGGGGCGGTTCCGCGGACCGGCCTTGCCGATTCAGTCGGGATCGAGCTCAACAACGGGGTGCCGGTCGATGCCGGGCTCCGTACCGAAGTCGAGGGGATCTACGCGGCCGGCGACATCGCCAATCAGTTCCACCCCTTCTACAGCGACCGGATCAGGGTCGAACACTGGGCCAATGCCCGGCGGCAGGGCTACGCAGCGGGCCGGTCGATGGCCGGCGAGGACGTCGTCTACGACGACCTGCCGTACTTCTTCTCGGATCAGTACGACGTCGGTATGGAGTACGTCGGCCATGCCGCCGACTGGGACGAGTTGGTGATCCGGGGCAGCAAGGAGGAACGTGAGTTCATTGCCTTCTGGCTCAAGGACGACAGGATCCAGGCCGGCATGAACGTGAACATCTGGGACGTCAGCGAGACGATCGGCGAGCTGATCCGGTCAGGCGAAGCAGTCGACACCACGGCGCTGGCCGATCCCGACACGGACCTGGCCACTCTGGCCGAGACCTGATCCCCGACGCCATCGGCCGGCGGCGGGTTCTGAAATCAGGCGGTCGCGGGTTCCGCTGATTCGCGGAGCGGGGCCAGCCACTCGGTTGGCAGTGCCGGCGGCACGTCACCCGGGTAGTCGGGACAGGCAGCCTGAGCGGCTTTCCCGATCGGACGGTCGGCGATGAAGGGCCTCAGATCCTGAAGGGTGCAGGCGAGCCGGATGCTCGTTGCGATCTGGAAGTCGGCCGCGTTGGGAGTCTCGCCTCCCAGCACACCTTCCGCCACCCAGGCGTCAAGCCGGTCCAGCCAGCCCGGGAGGGCGGCCAGGTTCGCCCGTGTGTTCTCATCGGTTGACTCGTTCACCTTGTACTCGCCCCAGATGATCGGACCGCTGGTGTACGAGGCGATCGAGGGAGGAAGGGGCAGGCTGGAACCTTCAAGGAAGCTGCCGATCGAACGGGGCTGGCGACGGACCGCATTCCAGAGGATCTGCCGGACCGCATGCTGGAGTTCGGCCTCGCCGAACGCCTCGGCGATCATGACCTTCTTGCGTGCCTCCTCGTCGGCGGGCAGCAACGGCGGCTCCGGAACCATGCGGTCGAGCGCCCTGGCGATCTCAACCGATCCCTGCAGCTTCTCGCCGTTGAACTTCACCGCCGGGACGGTGGTCCCAGGGAAACCAAGGGCTCGCACCGCTGCCTTATGCATGAGGGGCATGAGGTCGAAGGTCCGATACTCGATTCCCTTGAAGTCCAGCATCAGCTTCACGGTCATCGCGGGATGGGAACCTGGCAGTGAGTACAACGTCGCCTTGCTCATGGGGGACATCCTAAATCGGCGAGCTTCGCCCCGCCCAGCCGACAAGTAGTCGGGCGGGGTCCGACCCGCCCTCCAAGTCTCACCCGCCCGATCATGGCACCCGAAAATGGATGATCGGGCTCCGTTAGGCGGCTGTCCATAGCGCCGTGCCCCGGGGATGCCTTTGGGTGGCTGTTCCTGCCACACTTTCCGAGTTCATGCTTCTTGCAATTGACGTTGGCAACACCCAGACCCATCTCGGGGCCTTTGAGGGCAACGAGCTGACCCGGCATTGGCGTTTCCAGACTCGGGCCGGCGCTACCAGCGACGAGCTGGCCGAGCGCATTTCCGGGCTGATGCAGCTGCGGGGCACCGGGTTCGGTGATCTCGACGGACTGGTCGTCTCGTCGGTCGTTCCCCCGCTCGGCTCCGAATACACGCGGCTCGCGGAGCAGTACCTCGACGTCGATTGCCTGCTCGTCGGCCCGGGTATCCGTACCGGAATGGCGATCGAGATCGACAATCCCGTCGAGGTGGGCGCCGACCGCCTGGTCAACGCGATAGCTGCCTACGAAGAGGTGGGCGACGTCTGCGTAGGCGTCGACTTCGGTACAGGAATCAACTTTGACGCAGTCTCCGCTGACGGGGCCTACCTGGGCGGGGCGATCGCTCCCGGCGTCGAGATTTCACTGACCGCACTCACCGAGCGGGCGGCCCGGATCTCGCGGATCGACCTCGGAGAACCGAAGAAGGCGATCGGCACCTCCTCCCGCGAGGCGATCCAGGTCGGCGTGCTCTACGGATTTGCCGGCCTGGTCGACGGGATCGCCCGTCGGATTAATCGCGAACTCGGCGGCAACGCCCGTTTCATCGCGACCGGTGGCTACGCCAAGTCGATCGTCCCGTATTCCGAGGAGATCGACGAGATCGACGAACTCCTCACCCTCAAGGGGCTCCGGATCATTCACGAGCGGAACCGTGGCTGAAGTTTCCGCAACCACGAACCGTTCACAGCCCCCACTCACTGAACCTTTCGAGATTGGCGGGGTGGAGATCTCCAACCGGGTTCTGCTGGCGCCTCTGGCGAGCATCGGAAACTGGTTCGTCCGGCTTCAGGCCCGACGCTTCGGGGCCGGCCTCGCCGTCTCCGAGATGGTGTCCAGCTTCGGGCTTCACTACGGGAATGACAAGACGATGAACGAACTGCTCCGCATCCACCCGGACGAACATCCGGTGTCGATCCAGCTTTTCGGCCAGTCCCCTGAGGCGATGGAGTCCGGGGCCCGGATCGCAGCGCAGGCGGGTGCGGACCTGATCGACATCAACATGGGCTGCCCGGTCCCCAAGGTCCGCAAGACTGGCGCGGGGGCCGAACTGCTTTCGGACCCCGAGCTGGCGCTTGATCTCGCCCGCGCTGCCCGTAGGGGAGGCGGGTTGCCGGTGACCGTGAAGATTCGCTCAGGGCTGATGCCCGGTGACCGTTCCGGGTTCGACCTGGCAATCCGGCTGGTCCGCGAGGCCGGCGTAGCCGGGATCGGCTTCCACCCCCGGGTTGCCAAGCAGGGTCACAAGGGTCAGCCCGACTACGCGATGGCCCGGGAGCTTTCCGGTGAGATCGACGTCCCGATGATCATCTCTGGCGGGTTGAGCAGCGCCGGGGCCGCCCGCACCGCCTACGAGGAGTCGAATGCGGACGCGGTGATGATCGCCCGGGGCTCGCTCGGGTACCCGTGGGTGTTTGCCGAGCTCACCGGTCAGGAAGTGGAACCGCCGTCGCGGCAGAGCGTCATGGACGAGCTCGCCTGGATCATGGACCGGGCCGAGGAGCACCTCGGTGAGGAGCGGGCCGGGCGCTACCTGCGGAAGTTCTACCCCTGGTATCTCGACCAGCTAGATGTTCCGAAGGTAGTCCGGAACGAGCTCTGCCAGACCGCCGGGCTCGATCGTGCGCGCGAGATCGTCGCGGGCATCCGGAACGGCGAGCCGGTGAGCGTATGAGTTCGCCGTCGCTTTCGGAGCGGGTGGAAACCTGGCGTCTGAAGGGAAACCTCGAGGAGTTCAGGGGTCGCCGGATCCACACCTACTTCCAGGATGGGGAAGGCCCGCTGCTGGTCCTCCTGCACGGTTTCCCGACCTGTTCCTACGACTGGCGATACACGGTCGACCTGATGCCCGACCGGGCCATCCTCGCCTTCGACTTCATCGGTTTCGGACTCTCGGACAAGCCCCGCGACCACGCCTACACGCTCTCCTGGCAAGCCGACCTGACCGAGGAGTTGATCGTCCGCCACTGGGAAGACAAGCCGGCCTTCGTCTGCGCCCATGATCTCGGGACCTCGGTGGCCACCGAGTTGCTTGCCCGCGACCTCGCCGGGGAGCTTCGGTTCGACCTCGCCGGCATGATGCTCTTCAACGGCTCGATTCTGGTCGAGAAGTCAAACCCGACCCTCGCCCAGAAGCTGCTCCGTGGGCCTCTCGGGCCGCTGGCGGCAAGGTTCTCGAACGAGGCATTCTTCCGGCGCCAGTTCTCCTCCGTGTTCGGCAGCGAGCACCCGATGACCGATGCCGATGCAGCCGATTACTGGTCGCTGATGACCTACAACGACGGCAACCGCTTGGGCCACAAGCTGGTTTCCTACATGGACGAACGGGTCATCTATGCCGATCGCTGGCACGGCGCGGTCTCGCGCTGGCAGGGGGACCTGAACCTCGCCTGGGGCATGCAGGATCCCGTCGCAGTGCCGGATATCCTCGACGGGCTGCTCGAGATGCGGCCGGAGTTGCCGGTGGTCAGGATGCCCGAAATCGGCCATTACCCCCAGGTGGAGGATCCGGAGCGCTTCGTTCGCGTCGTGTCCGAGTGCTTGGACAAGACGCGTTCCTCGTTATAATCGCCCGTCCACTGCCCTGCCGGTGCCCTCTGGTGCCGCTCAGGGCGTTCGTTATTTTCAGGGCCGGGGCAGGTAGCCCCGGCCGTCCCAAGAGAGGTTGATACCTGTGAGTCGCCAGTCTGAAATCACGCCCGAAGGTCTGAAGAAGCTCGAGGAGGAAATCGAGTATCTGTCGACGGTTCGCCGTCGGGAGGTGGCCGACCGGATCAAGGAGGCCCGTGACTTCGGTGACATCTCCGAGAACGCCGAATACGACGACGCCAAGAACGAGCAGGCCCAGCTCGAAGCGCAGATCGTCCAGCTCGAGGAGCGCCTGCGCCGTTCGACAGTGGTCGAGGAAGGTTCTGCCGACAAGGGCGAAGTTGCCTTTGGCTCGATCGTGCACATCAAGGACCAGGACTCGGGGGATTCAAGGAAGTTCCAGATCGTCGGTTCGACCGAGGCCGATCTCGCCGGTGGCAAGCTTTCGAGCGAGTCGCCTATTGGCGCTGCCCTGATCGGAGGCAAGGTCAACCAGATCGTCACCATCCCGGCGCCGCGCGGCCCGGAGAAGAAGTTCAAGATCACCAAGATCGAAGCCGCCTGAGGCCCGGGTCGGGGGAGAGCCGGCGATGACCGAGAACGCGAACCAGGAGACCGCCGATGACGGCTCGGTCGAAGGTTTCGCCGGGATCCTCGCCGAACGGCGGGAGAAGCTCGAACGCCTGAGGGCGGCCGGGGTTGATCCCTTCCCGCCGTCTTTCCCCGACCGGGAAGACATTGATTCGGTGATTGCCCGGCACGAGGGACTCGAGGCCGGTGCCGAGACCGAATCAATCCATCGGGTTGCCGGCCGCATCACCGGTCGCCGTGGTCACGGCAAGGCCGCCTTCATCGACCTGCGTGACGCGACCGGCCAGATCCAGATCCACGCCAAGGCCGATGTCCTCGGCGATGCCTACGGACTGCTCGAGGACCTCGACCTCGGCGACTTCATCGGCGTCCAGGGACGGGCGATCGTCACCCGCCGCGGCCAGCTCTCCCTCGAAGCGGGCGAGTGGCAGATCCTCACGAAGTCACTGCGACCGCCACCGGACAAGTTCCACGGCCTCGAGGACACAGAGACCCGGTACCGCCGCCGCGAACTCGACCTGATCGCAAACGAGGACTCCCGGGAGATCTTCCGGGTCCGTGCCCGGACGGTCAGCGAAGTCCGCCGCTGGCTGGACGAACACGGCTTCTTCGAGGTTGAGACCCCGGTCCTGCAACCGCTTTACGGCGGAGCTCTCGCCCGGCCCTTCACCACGCACCACAACGCGCTCGACCGCGACCTCTACCTGCGGATCGCGACCGAGCTCTACCTGAAGCGCTGCATCGTGGGCGGCATCGACCGGGTCTACGAACTGGGCAAGGACTTTCGCAACGAGGGCATCTCGATGAAGCACAACCCCGAGTTCACGATGCTCGAGTGGTACGAGGCCTATGCCGACTACAACGACACGGCGAAAGAGCTCGAGGAACTCGTCTCGAGCGTGGCCCGCAAGGTGCTGGGCAAGGCGGAGATCGAGCGGGACGGGCGCACGATCAGCCTCGAGGCTCCCTGGCACCGGATCACGCTCCGCGACGCGATCCTCGAAAAAGCCGGGATCGACATCGACGAGCTGAACGAACGCGACGCACTCTCCGAAGCGATCGGCAACGAGGACGAGACGGCGGGATGGGGCAAGCTCGTCGACACCGTCTTCTCGAAGGAGGTCGAACCCGCGCTCGTGGAGCCGACCTTCATCCTCGACTACCCGGAGGAGCTTTCCCCGTTTGCCAAGCAGCACCGGGACAAGCCCGGAAAGGTCGAACGGTGGGAAGCATTCATCGGCGGCGTCGAGATTGCCAACTCGTTCACGGAGCTCAACGATCCCGACGAACAGAGGCGGCGCTTCGAGCAACAGGCGGCCGAGATCGACCGCGGTGACGAAGAGGCACAGCCCTTCGACGAATCTTTCATCGAGGCTCTCGAGCAGGGAATGCCGCCGACCGGCGGCGTCGGCCTCGGCATCGATCGCCTGGTGATGATGCTGACCGGGTCATCCACGCTCCGGGAAGTAGTCCTCTTTCCGGCGATGCGCGACTGAGCCTTCGCCCGGAAATTCAGGCCGGTTCGCCGTTCGGTCCCTTGGGAAGTCCGGGGCCGAAATACGCGGCCGAGTGGTAGATCCTGATCAGCTGACGGATCCCGCGTCGGTAGTCACTGCGGGGCACCATGAACAGCTTCGAGCTCTGGTAGCAGTACTGGCCGCTCGAGTCCGCGGCGGCGTAATCGAAGACGAGCTGGCCCCTTCCGGCGCGACTGCCCCTTCCCGAAGTCACGATAATCGTCTGCCGGAAGTAGTTCCTGCCGACCTGTCGCAGGCGTCCGGTGCGCACGAAACGCAACCCCCTGATGCTCTGGCGCTGGGTGGCGATGAATCTCGCGGCAGACTGGCGATAGCTGTTGGCCGGCACGCAGAAGACGTTGCTGAAGCCCCAGTCGATGCCGCGACGGCCGTCCGGCGAGGAGATGGTGATTCCCTGTTTCGAACAGACCGCCGACCAGCTGGACGGTCCGGTCCATGACCAGTTCGTGCAGCGGTGAACCTTGTCTCGCGCCGATGCCGGGGAGGCCGCGGTGAGACAAATGGTCGCGATCAGGATCGCGAGTAGGGCGGTCAGTGTCGCTCTCTTCATCTGTCGTCGACTCTAGCCCCGCTTCCCGGCCCGATCAAGCGACGCGAGGCCGTAAGGCCGGGCGAGGCGCCTCGTTATACTGGCTTATTCGCTCGATCCCTCAAGACCGGAGGTCAGATCCCAAGGAGTTTCACGACTGAAACAGGGGATAGGGCAACCGGCGCTTTGCCGACTCGGAAAGCCCCGGATGAAGTTAGCCGTCAGGATTCACCGCAGTAACCGACCGACCGATCACCGATACTCAACCAACCGACGAGGTTTGAGGTAGAAGAGAAACTTGTTCGAGAGATTCACAGAACGCGCACGTCAGGTAGTCGTCCTCGCTCAGGAAGAGGCGCGGACGCTCAAGCACAACTACATCGGTACCGAGCACATCCTGCTCGGCCTGCTGCGCGAGGAGGAGGGCCTGGCCGCCCGCGTCCTTGAATCGCTCGAGATCACGGTCGAGAGGGTGCGGGCCCAGGTGGTTCGCATCGTCGGCTCCGGAGAAGAAGTCACCTCCGGTCAGATTCCCTTTACGCCTCGCGCCAAAAAGGTCCTCGAACTCGCTTTGCGCGAAGCGCTCAGCCTGGGTCACAACTACATCGGCACCGAGCACATCCTGCTCGGCCTGGTCCGTGAGAACGAAGGGGTTGCCGCCCGCATCCTGCTCGACTTTGACGCCGACTCGGACAAGATCCGCAACGAGGTCATCCGCATGCTTTCCGGGCCCGGTGGCCGTCGTCCCGGTCAGAGTGGCAGCGGTACTACCCCCGGGGCCGGCCAGGGTGAGGGCAGCGGCAAGAAGTCGTCGAAGCTGCTCGACCAGTTCGGTCGCAACCTGACCAAGCTGGCCGACGACGGCAAGCTCGATCCCGTGGTGGGACGAGAGACCGAAATCGAACGGATCATGCAGATCCTTTCCCGCCGGACCAAGAACAACCCGGTGCTGCTCGGCGAGCCCGGGGTCGGCAAGACCGCGGTGGTCGAGGGACTGGCTGCCCGCATCATCAAGGGCGAAGTCCCGGAGATGCTGCGCAACAAGCAGATCTACACGCTTGACCTGGCCGCGTTGGTGGCCGGTTCCAAGTACCGCGGCGAGTTCGAGGAGCGCCTCAAGAAGGTGATGAAGGAGATCGCCCAGCGCGGCGACATCGTCCTCTTCATCGACGAGATCCACAACCTGGTCGGCGCCGGTGCCGCAGAAGGCGCGATCGACGCAGCCTCGATCCTCAAGCCCGCACTTGCCCGTGGCGAGATCCAGACCATTGGCGCGACCACGCTCGACGAGTACCGCAAGTACCTGGAGCGCGACTCGGCACTTGAACGTCGCTTCCAGCAGATCCGGGTCGACCAGCCGACACCCGAGCAGACGGTCAAGATCCTCGAAGGGCTGCGGGAGCGTTACGAGCAGCACCACAAGGTCCAGATCTCCGACGACGCCCTCGAGGCGGCGGCGGAACTTGCGGACCGCTACATCTCCGACCGCTTCCTTCCCGACAAGGCGATCGACCTGATCGACGAAGCCGCCTCACGGATGCGGATCAAGTCGATGACGGCGCCGCCCGTCTATCGCGATCTCGAAGAGGAGATCGAGACGGCACGCCGCGAGAAGGAAGCCGCGATCGAGGCGCAGGAGTTCGAGAAGGCAGCGAACCTGCGTGATACCGAGCGTCAGCTCACCACCCGTAAGCGCCAGCTCGAGGAAGAGTGGGCCGAAGGTGAAGAGGGCGAGCGTCCGGTGCTCGGCGAGGAGGAGATCGCCGACATCGTCTCGATGTGGACCGGCATCCCGGTCTTCAAGCTGACCGAGGCCGAGACAAAGAAGCTGATCGAGATGGAGGGCGAACTCCACAAGCGGGTGATCGGCCAGGAAGCCGCCATCGAGGCTGTCTCGAAGGCAATCCGCCGTTCGCGCGCCGGGATCAAGGATCCGAAGCGGCCCGCCGGTTCGTTCGTCTTCCTCGGACCTTCGGGCGTCGGCAAGACCGAGCTCGCCAGAACCCTGGCCGAGTTCCTGTTCGGCGACGAGGATGCGATGGTCCGGATCGACATGTCCGAGTACATGGAGAAGCACGCGGTCAGCCGTCTGGTCGGCTCGCCTCCCGGTTATGTCGGATACGACGAGGGTGGTCAGCTCACCGAGGCCGTGCGCCGCAAGCCGTACTCGGTGCTGTTGCTCGACGAAATCGAGAAGGCCCACCCGGATGTCTTCAATATCCTGCTCCAGATCCTGGAAGACGGTCGCCTGACCGACTCGCAGGGACGCACCGTGGACTTCCGCAACGCGATCATCATCATGACCTCGAACGTCGGCGCGGACATGATCAAGAAGGGAGGCGGGCTGGGCTTCAACTTCAAGCAGGACGCGGCCGTGCTCGTGGAAGAGAACTACCGCGACATGCAGAAGAAGCTGATGGAGCAGCTGAAGCGCCACTTCCGGCCGGAGTTCCTGAACCGGCTCGACAGCGTCATCGTCTTCCGCCAGTTGCAGCCGGAGGACATCCGCCAGATCGTCGACATCCAGATCGCCGACGTGAACGAGCGGATGGACGAGCGCCTGCTGCTGTTGGAGGCCACGGACGCGGCCAAGGACTGGCTGGCCAAGCACGGCTACGACGCCGAATACGGCGCGCGGCCGTTGCGCCGGCTCATCCAGCAGACGGTAGAGGACAAGCTGTCCGATGCCGTGCTGGCCGGGGAGTTCAAGGAAGGCGAGACGGTGATCATCGACGTCGGCGAAGGCGCGGGCAGCGAGGGCGAGATCATCCTGCGCCACGCCACGCCGGAGGAAGAGGGGGCGGCGCTGCCCTTGTAGGGCGATTCGCCAAATCGCGGCTTCTGGCGGCAGAAGAACGAGAGAAGAGCGGGGCTGGAAGGGATTCCGGCCCCGCTTTTTTGTGGTTCAATTCCGGGTCGAAAACAAGGCGTGAAAACCGGCCTGAACAAAGTGGTGATCCGCGTTGGCCGGCAAGGGCATTTCCGATCTCGAGCAGGACGCCCTCGGTAACCAGAAGTGGCCGATCGCGATAACGACGCGCCAGATCCTTTGCCTGCGTATGGTACTGGTCGCGCTCGTTGATCAACGCAATGACATAGGCAGAGTCAACGAACAGCGTCATCAATAGACTTCTCCCCGTTCAGGTAAAGATCGAAGTTCTCCGAGAAATCCTCCGGACCGTCAATGGTGATCTCACCTAGTAGTTCCAGAAAACCAACGTTTTCACCCGCGCTCTTCTGGCCCAGGAACTCCCGCACCAGCGCAAACAGCGCTTCCAATTCCTCCTCGTCCAGTTGCTCGATCTCTCGTAGTAGAAGCTCTTTCGTCGTCATCATCGCCCTCTGGCGGAAGTATACCACGTTTGGCGGCCGGAGGGGGTGGCCCGACCACTAGAACAGGACAACCGCATCCCCGTAACGTCCGGCCAAGACCGGCGGTTGAAACCCGCCGGCTGCACAGCCAGACGCGTTGAAACGCCTTCCGGCCGCCCCGGCAACCGGCTTCAGCCGGTTNNTTCCGCAACGCGATCATCATCATGACCTCGAACATCGGGGCCAACGAGATCGCCCGCAACCAGGGGATCGGCTTCACGGTCTCTGACGACACCGGCATCACGTACGACGACATGAAGGGCCGCATCATGAGCGAGCTCCGGAAGGTTTTCCGTCCGGAGTTCCTCAACCGGATCGACGAGGTGATCGTCTTCCACAAGCTGAGCCGCGAGGAAGTGCGCGAGATCATCGAACTGATGCTGGCGAGGGTGCGCAACCAGGTCGCCGAACACGAGTTGATGCTCGAGTTGGACAACGACGCCAAGGACTTCCTTGCAGACAAGGGTTGGGATCCCGCCATGGGTGCCCGTCCGCTGCGTCGGGCGATCCAGCGTTACATCGAGGATCCGCTCGCCGACGAGGTCCTGAAGGCCGGAGGCGGCGACTCGGTCGCCGGATCGCTGGTGACCGTGACGCGAAACGAGGCCGGTGACGACGAGGACAAACCGCTCAAGCTGAAGATCACCAAGCCTCGCCGCAAGCCGCAGAAGAAGGAAGACGGCCCGGAGAAGGTTGGTGTGGGAGCCGGATCCACGGGTTCCGCTACCCCCGAGCCGCCCGCCGGCAAGCCCGAGGCGAGTGACGGTCCCGCGGCCGAATCTGCTGCCGACTGAGCACCAACCGCGACCCTCGAGGTTCGCCGGTGTTCATACGGCTAGACTGACCCGACACTTCAAGGGACGGAGGGTTCTTTTGCGGGAAGCCCGTGCGGTAAACGGTTTCACTCGAGTCGCTGTCGCAGCGCTGGCGATCGCCTGCGCCTGGCTTGTCGCGCCCTCGGTCGCCGGTGCCGGATGGACCACACCCGTCGTGGTTTCAGGTGTGGGAAGCAGCACCAGCCAGGTCGGCATCGCCGGCGACAGCGAAGCCAACTCCTGGGTCGTCTGGAAGCGGGACGTCGGCGGCTTCGACGTGATTCAGGGTACGCGGGTGACCCCCGACGGCACGCAGGGCGCGATCGTCACGCTCTCGCCAGCCAACGAGGATGCGACCGACCCGGTGGTTGCCAGCCGTGCTGACGGTTCGACCATGGTCGCCTGGCTCAACACCTCGGCGACGGATGACATGGTCCAGAGCGTCTCCATCGCGGCCGACGGTTCCGTCGGCACAGTCCAGAACCGGTCGCTCGCCGGTCCGGTCGGTCAGCCGGCCAGTGACATCGCCCTCTCGCTCGGCACGGATGGCACCGCCGGCATCACCTGGCGCAAGTTCAACGGCACCAATTGGGTGATCCAGGCCGTGAAGGTCGCCGCAGACGGCACCTCCGGCACGATCCACGAAGTTTCCGACCCGTCGGTTTCTGCCGGAACGTCCGACATCAGCGCCGCCCCGCCGGCCGTGGCCGGCGGCGGCAACTCGTACCGCGTCCTCTGGACCCAGGGTGCGGCGGAGACGAGTGACGTCGGCACCAGGGTCATCAGTGCCGATGACACGATGGATGCGATCTCTCTTCTCACTACCGGCCTCGGTGGCGACCCGTTCGATGCCCAGGTCGCTCACGGCACGGACGGATCGACCGTCGTCGCCTGGATCCGATACCGCGAAGACCAGCATCTCGAGGGGCCGCTGGGCCAGGAAGTCGCCATCCCGTACTTCAACTGGGCGGTCGAGTACATCCGCGCCGATGCCGGCTCGGCTCCGATCGGTGCTTTCCGGCGGGCCGCCACGCCAACCGTCTACGGGACTACCTACGACACCAGCGGCCTGTACATGACCGATGTTCTGAACGGCCAGCCCGTGATGGCCTGGATCCATGACCTGAACGGCGGGGGCGAGCGGGTCGAGACCGGACGGTTCATGCCCAACGCAACCTTCCAGACCTGGGCTGACACCCAGACCCAGGCGACCGATGTCGAGGATCCTTCGATCTCTGCCAACGCGACAGCCCAGGCCATCGCCGGAGGCACGTCTCTGGGGGCTCTGCCTGGTCAGACCACCGTTTCCTGGACCAGGTTCTCGAACAACTCGCTCGAGTCGGTCGTGCCGACGGACGGTTTCGTTTACAGCGATGACCCCGGGTACGCCATGGGACACGACGGCCGGACGGTCGCGGCCTTCAACGGGCTCGACGGGGGCAACGTCGGCGCGGTTCGCGTCATGACCTTCTCCGACCCAGGCATCAGGCTGGACCCGGGAACCTTCGATTTCGGCAAGTCGGACATCGGCATGGCCCGCCAGGGTGTGATCACGATCAGGAGCACCGGTGAGACCCTGAACGAGGTGACCGGTATCACGCTCTCGGGTGCCAACGCCGGCCGCTACGAACTGGTCAACCCGGGCAACTGCGTCCGGGTCATGGATCCGGATTCGGTCTGCACCATCCAGGTCAGGTTCACCCCGGGTTCTACCGCCACTCAGACGGCCAAGGTCACGGTCTCGTCGCTGGCCGGGAACGTGGAAACCAACCTGACCGGGGCCGGACTGAACAGGACCCGGAACCAGATCAGCGCCACGCCGCGCAACAAGGCCGTCCGCAAGGGCAAGGTCGTGAGGATCAGGGTCACAGCCTCCAACCGGGGCGGGGTCGCCTCGAACAACACGAGGATCTGCGTCAATCTCCGCAAGCGGGCTCTGAAACTGGCCGGAAATCGTTGCCGCTCGCTCGGCACGCTGCCGGTCGGGGCCAGCAGGACCCTCAACTACCGGGTGCGAGTGACCTGGCGCGCACAGCGCGGGGTCCGGCTGCCAGTGACCTTCGTCATGCGATCGAACAACTCGGTCGTCCGGCAGGCGGTCGTCCGGGTTCGCCGGAAGGGCAACTGAAGCGCTTCAGTTGCCGGTGTAGGCGATGAAGTCCGGGTGCTTCCAGATCTTCTCGGCGCGCCGCTGGGCGATCCAGCCGAGGTAAGGCTCGATCGGCCGCTCCGGCGGCCCCCACCAGCGGCCTGAGTACCAGGCTCCCATGCTGCCCTCGAGGTCTCCGGCCCGATAGCGCCGGCCATTGCCGGTGACCGTGTTCAGCCAGGTCTGTTTGCCGTCGAAGTAGGAGCGGACGATGGCGCCGTAGTAATCGGCGTTGAAGGCGGTGAAGTAACGGGCGATCTTGCATTTGCCCCAGCAGTGATAGGGACGCCTGACCTGGTACAGGCCGAAGGAGTCTCCGTTGTCGCCGAGTGTGTCCATGTCCCACCAGGACTCGACCGCGGCGACTGCACGCATCGTGTTCGTGTCGATGCCCCACTTGAGCGCCGCCCACTGGATGATCTCGTCAGTCGTGCCCTTGAAACGACCGTCCACGAAGCGTTTGTATGGCATTTCGCTGCGCTTGCGCCAATCGCGGAGCAGTTTCTTGCCGGGAACCCGGTAGTTGTCCTTGCGGTTCATCCGGCGGGGTTCGAAGCCGTTCCGCGTGACCAGCTTTGCGGCAGCCTTGCTGGTCCTCGGGCCCCAGCCGACCGGCTTGGTCTTCTGATATTTCGCCTCGGCGGCAGTCGTCAGCCCGATCGTTGCGACGAGGAGGCAGACGAGGAGCATTGGGGTGAGCCGCCTCAAGGCTGGCCCTCCGGCAGGACCTCGAGCAGGTCGATCATCATCTCCATCGGTTCGTCCATTGCCGCGAAGGCGTTCAAGAGCACTCCCGAAGCGAAGAACCTGGCGACCTCCCGGCGGCTGCCGCCGCTGATCTCCACCACATCGTCGAAGAGCTGGTTGAAGCCCTCCCGGACCGGCTTGCGCAGGTCGGCGCTTCCGGCGGCGGCGATGATCTGGAGGTGGCAAAGCACGCGTGCATCGTCGTGGAGCAGGCCGGTGTAGGCAAGTCCCATCTTGCGCAGACGCTCATGGGGAGAGTCTCCGGATTCGAATGACTTCTCGAAGGTCGCCCTGATTTCTTCGTTCAGGACCTCGTGGCAGGCGAGGAAAAGAGCCCGCTTGTTCTCGAACAGGGCATAGATGTACGGCTGCCGGATTCCGGCCCGGGAGGCGATCATCGAGGTCGAGGTGCCGGCGTAGCCGAACCGGCCGAACTCGACCAGGGCAGCATCGATCACTTCGGCCCGCCGCGCTGCCTGCGAAATCCGTGTCCTTTTTTCCTGCTCCGACATCCCTGCGCCCTTCAATAACCGGGTATACGTCCATTACCCGAATCTGGATCTTTCCGCACCGGCTTCCCGAAACGGTCAATGCCGGAGCGGACGCAAGGGATGGGTCAGTTGCCGTTATTGCCTCCGGCTCGCGTCTTCAGGACCTCGTCGGCGGCGGCTTGTGCGGCTTCGATCTGCCCTGCGACCAGATCGAGTCCGTTGTCCCAGAAAGTGGGGTCACTCAAGTCAACCCCGACCAGGGCACCGAGTTGCTCAGGCGACTTCGAGCCGCCGGCGGAAAGCATCTCCAGATAGCCCGGAACCAGTTCCTGCCCCTGCTCCTCGTACAGCCTGTAGACCGAAAGTGCGAGCAGCTGGCCGTAAGCGTACGCGTAGACGTAACCGGGCGAGCCGATGAAGTGCGGCACGTACGACCACCACGAGCGGTAACCGTCGGTCACCTCGACCGAGTCGCCGAGCAGCTCCTCCTGGGTCTCCGCCCAGAGCTCGCCGAAGCGCTGGACCGAAAGCTCGCCTTCCTCACGCCTCGAGGTGTGAACCCGGTCCTCGAACTGGTTCATGGCGATCTGCCTGAAGATCGTCGCGATCTGGCCCTCGACGGATTCGGACAGCAGGCCGAGGCGGGAAGCCGGGTCCTTCTCGTCCTCGAGGAGTCGCCCGAAGACGAGTTCCTCGGCGAAGACAGAGGCAGTCTCGGCCACGGTGAGGGGTGTGTCCTGATGAAAGATTCCCTGTTTCGCCGCCAGCGCCTGATGGAGCCCGTGACCGAGCTCGTGGGCGAGCGTGAGCACGTCGCGACGCCGGTCCGTGTAGTTGAGCATCACGTAGGGGTGCACTGAGGGGACGGTCGACGCCGAGAACGCGCCGCCCCGCTTGTTCGGGGCCGGCGGGGCGTCGATCCAGCGGCCCTCGAAGAAGCGGCCCACCACTTCGCCGGCCTGTGGGGCGAGCGAGTCGAACGCACTCTGGACGATCTGTCGGCCTTCGTCCCACTCGATGGTCACGTCATCAGTGGCTATCGCGGCCATCCGGTCGTAGTCGGCAAGCCGGTCGATCTCCAGCAGCTTCGCCTTCGTCCGGTACCAGGAACGGGCCAGGTCGTAGCGACCCTTTACCGCTTCGATCAGTGCCTGAACGGACTCGTCCGAGGCCTCGTTGCTCAGGTTACGGGTGGCTAGCCAATGCGGGTACGAGCGCAGGCGGTCTTTGATCGCCTTGTCCTGCAGGAGGGTGTTGAAGACGTAGGCGCGTGTGCGGAGGCCCGGTTCAAGGGATTCGGTCACTGCTTCTGCGGTTGCCTTGCGGACTTCCCGGTCGGGGCTGTGAAGGCCGGAGAGAGCAATGTCGAGACTGACCGGCTCGTCGGCATCGGGAAGGTCGACCCTGATCGCGGAAGTCAGCTCGTCGAAGAGACGGGACCAGGCCCCGGCTCCGGTCACCGAAAGCTCTGTCGCGATCTTCTCCTCCGGGGCGCTCAGCAGGTGGTCGCGGTATCGCCGCTCGCTGCGCAGGTGATGGGCACAGAACTCGAGTCCCGGGGTAGCCAGCAGCTCTTCTGCCTTCACGTCATCGAGCGCGGCCCACTCGAGGTCGAAGAAGAGCAGGCGGGTCTGGATCCGGGTCGCCCGCTCTGATCCCATCTGGAGCAGCGCTCCGTTGCCGGGGTCGGCCGTATCGGCTGCGAAGCGCAGGTGCGCGTAGTTGAGGGCACGGCCCGCCCGATCCGAGATGTCAGCCAGCTTGGTCATTGCCACGATCAGACCCTGGCCGTCAAGTTCGGCAACCTTGCCTTCGTACTCGCCGGCAAACTTTTCCGACGCCTTCTCGGCCTCGTCGAGGAGCTCGGTTACCGCCGTTGTCGGATCGGAGCTGTCGCCTTCGAGCAGATCATCCAGATTCCAGGTGACCTCTTCGAGTGTCGCATCGCTGGCACTCACGATTCCGCCCCCTGACGGAGCTTCCGCCTCACGATGAAGTCGCCGATCAGGGAACCGGGAGGCCCGAGCGTGATCACGGTGATGATCGGGAACCACCAGCCCCACCACTTCTGCATCGAACCGTATGCGCAGAGTCCGATCAGGACGATGAAGAGAGTCCCGTGAATGGGTCCCAGCACAGAGACGATTTCGTGCCTGTCGGCGATGAACCGGGATGCCCAGACAAGGGGGATCAGCAGGAGGAAGTCGATGATCGCGACGATCGCGATGATGTTCAGGAAACGGATTTCCCGGGCGCCGCCCGGTGCCTCGGAGGCGAGGTCTTCAGAGGTGCTCATGGGCAACTGAAGCTATCAACACCCCGACTCCTCCCCGTGGCTCAGTGAGTGAGGTTGACCCCGGAGTAGACGGTGGCGAGGGTGAGAACGAAGGTGACCGCCATCAGCACATGACTTTGGCCCCGCATCATGTGCAGGAACACGGCGATGATCGTCGCGACGACCAGGGCCATCTTCACGTGGAAGGGGCCGTAATCCCACAGTTGGAAGTGGGAGGCCAGGGAGAGCCCGGTCAGCAGCAGCACGCCCAGGGCGATCAGCGAGCCCATCCCGAAACGTTGCGCGATTGCCTTGATCCTCTCCGGCTGGGCCGGTTCGGCCCGCATGACGGGCACCACCGTGAAGGCCAGCATGATCTGACCGCCAAGGAAGAAAGCCATCGCCACGACATGCAGGAAGATCAGAAAGGTCCAGTACATGCCTCGCAGGATAGTGCCGGGTGACGCGGGCCGCTTTTGCTGCGGGAGGGGCGAAGGCGTCCTCGACCGTCCTTAGTCTGGTGCGGTGGCAAAGATCAGGTCCCAACACGTATGCCAGAGCTGCGGCCACGTCGCGATGGCCTGGACCGGGCAATGCCCCGATTGCCGGGAGTGGAACACCCTGGTAGAGCAGGCGGCGCCACAGTCCATCCGGAAGGCCTCTCCGGCCAAGGGAAACGGCAGGTCGCTACCTCCCGGCGAGCCGGGCAGGCCGGTGCGTCTGCGGGAGGTCCGGGCCACCAGTGTCGACCGGCTTTCCACCGGCATCGGGGAGCTCGACCGCGTCCTCGGTGGAGGAGTTGTACCCGGGTCGCTCGTTCTGCTGGGCGGCTCCCCCGGAATCGGCAAGAGCACCCTGACCGGGATGGCACTCGCCAACCTCCAGGCATCCGGAAATCGCACGCTTTACGTCTCGGCGGAAGAGTCCGCGGCCCAGGTGAGAATGCGGGCCGAGCGGCTGGGTGAGGCCGCTCTCGAGGTGAACGTGCTGGCCGAGAGCTCCCTCGAGACGGTCCTTGGAACGATCGATTCGGAACGGCCGGCCGTCTGCGTGATCGACTCGATTCAGACCATGCACAGCACCGAGCTGAGCGGCGCGCCGGGTTCGGTCGGTCAGGTCCGCGAGGCGGCAAATGCCCTGGCCGAGCTTGCCAAGCGGCTCGACGTGGCCGTGATCCTGGTCGGCCACGTGACCAAAGAAGGCAGTCTGGCCGGCCCCCGGGTCCTTGAGCACCTGGTGGACTGCGTGCTGAGGTTCGAGGGGGAGCGGGAACGGACCTGGCGCACCCTGCGCGCGGTCAAGAACCGGTTCGGTGCCACCTCTGAAGTCGGAGTTTTCGAGATGCGTTCCGGCGGGCTGACCGAGGTCCTCGATCCGTCTGCCCGGTTCGTGGAGGAGGCGACCGGGGCCCAGGGGTCGGTGGTGCTGGCCTCGATGGAAGGCACCCGGCCCGTCCTGGTCGAGGTGCAGGCGCTCGTCTCGCCATCCGAGCTGGAGGTGCCCCGCCGGGTCGTGAACGGGATCGATCGCAACCGGCTCAGCATGATCCTGGCCGTGCTTGCCCGCCACGCCAGGCTTGGCCTGGGCAACTCCGACGTCTTCGTGAACGTGGTCGGCGGGGTGCGAATAGACGAACCTGGTGCCGACCTCGCCGTTGCCCTGGCGGTCGCCTCGGCGCAGCGGGGCGAGCCTCTGGTCGGCCCGGACGGCCGTCCCGTCGCCTGCTTCGGTGAACTGGGGCTGACCGGTGATCTGCGCTACGTGGCACACGCCGACCGCCGCGTGGCGGAGGCAGCGAAATTCGGCCTCGCTCCAGTGATCGGACCCCGCAGCGGCGAGCACCTCCATGGCCTTTCTCCCTGCGCAACCGCAAGGCAGGCCCTGAAAGTCGCATTTTCCGGAAGTCGTACGGGTCGGGAAGCCGAGGCGGCCTGAGGTTCAGTCCCGTCTAAATTCCGCTTCACCGGCGGGTTTCAGGCCCGTTCAACGGGCTGAAAAATGCGGCCCGGAGCTTCGCTAGACCGCATTGGAAAGCGGAATCTGGCATAATTCTTCGAATGGCACCGGTAGTCGAGAGTGATCTCGCTCATCTTTCAGAGCGTCAGGATCCCAGGCTGCTCCGTGCCATAGATGCGGTTGCGCCGGGCACCGAACTCCGCGAGGGGATCGACAACATCCTCCACGCCCGTACCGGCGGATTGATCGTCGTCGGCGAAACCGAAGATTTCGCCTTCATGCTTTCCGGTGGTATCCGGCTGGACATCGACTACAGCCCGGCCATGCTCTACCAGGTGGCGAAGATGGACGGCGCGATCCTGATCAATGCGGACGGAAGCAAGATCACCTGGGCGAACGTCCAGATGATGCCCGATCCGACCATCCACTCGGTCGAGACCGGAACCCGGCACAGGACCGCGGAGCGAATCTCCAAGCAGGTCGATGCACTCGTAATCGCCATCTCGGAAAGGCGAGAAGTCGTCTCGCTCTACCTCGACGGGGTCAAGTACATCCTTCAGGACATTCCAGCCGTGCTGGCCAAGTCCAATCAGGCTCTCGCGACCCTGAACAAGTACCGCACGCGGCTGGATGAGCTTTCGAGCCGTCTGACCAGAGCGGAGTTCAGCGGCGGCGTGGTGCTCTACGACGCGCTGGCCGTGCTTCAGAGGTCGGAACTCGTTTCGCGCATGGCAACCGAAGTGGAGCGCTACGTGATCGAGCTCGGCACCGAGGGCCGCCTGATCGAAATGCAGCTTGAGGAGACCATGGTCGGTGTCGCATCCGAGCGGCAGGCCCTGATGCGCGACTACGCGGTCGAAGACACCGAGGAGAACATCCAGTTCATGCTCGAAGAGCTGACCGGCCTCTCGCATCAGGACGTGCTCGATTTCGGGCGCCTGGCCGAGCTGCTCGGCTACGACCGCAAGGTCAACACGCTCGATCTGGTCACGGAGCCGCGGGGCTACCGGATGCTGGCGAGCGTTCCCCGGTTGCCACGGCTGGTCGTCCAGAAGATCGTCCAGAGATTTGGCACTGTCGACGAGGCCCTGAGGGCCTCCGACGAGGAACTTGCCGCTGTCGACGGCGTTGGCCCGGCCCGGGCCAAGGAGATCCGCGAAGGCGTACGGAGACTCCAGGAATCCGTCATGGCAGACCGGTTTTTGAACACATGACGGCCACGGTCGTCAGCTAAGAGACAAAGGAGCATCTGATTTCCGATTCAGAGGCAGTGAACGGCGAAGAAGTAATTGATGAAGATCTCGAACTGGTTCCATACGTGTGCGACTTCGAGGAGGGCGACAAGGTCGTCTACCCGCACCACGGGGCAGGAGTGGTCCTCAAGAAGGCTGACGCGGAGCTCATGGGAGAGACTCGCGAGTACCTGACCATCAAGATCCTCCACAACGACCTCACGGTCAAGGTGCCGACCGAGAAGGCCGGGGAGGCCGGCCTGCGTCGCGTGATCGACGAGGACGAGATCAAGAAGGTCATTTCGGTCCTGTCGGACGAGGTTTCCGACATGCCCAAGAACTGGAACCGCCGCTTCAAGTACAACAAGGAAAAGATCAAGACGGGTGACGTCTTCGAGCTGGCCGAGGTTGTCCGCAACCTCGCTCTTCGCGAGATGGAAAAGGGCCTCTCTACCGGCGAGAAGCAGATGTACACCCGGGCCAAGAAGATCCTCGCTTCCGAGTTCATGTACGCGCTGGACAAGGACGAAGAGGGAGCCGAGAGCTACCTCGACGGCCTGCTCGAAGAGCGCTACGAAGCCTCGGTGGCTTCCGCCGCGGCCTAGGCTGAGGCAGGGCTGACCCCGTATGGGGTTTCCGGCGCTGATAGTGGCCGCCGGTTCCGGGCAGAGGCTCGGGGCCGGTGGACCCAAGGCCCTGGTGCCCCTCGTCGGGCGCCCGCTTTACGCATGGTCGGTCGAGGCCTTCAGGGCAGCCCGGACAATCGACCGGATCGTCGTTGCCGTGCCGCCGGGGAGGGCGCAGGACTTCAACGAGGCCGGCATCGAGACCGTGGACGGCGGCGATTCGCGCTCCGAGTCCGTCGCCAACGGCCTTCGGCTCATCGCCGCCGGGAGTCCCGACTCGCTGATCATCGTTCACGATGCCGCCCGGCCGCTGGTCACCCCGGAACTGATCGATGCTGCAGTCGAGACGCTTGAATCGGAACCGGGGCTCGACGCCGTGATTGCCGCCGCTCCGGTCACCGACACGATCAAGCGCGTCGGACCCGACCGGAAGGTGACGGCCACACTGGACCGTTCAGAGCTGGTCGCGGTCCAGACTCCGCAGGTCTTCCGGATTGCCGCCCTGCAACGGGCGATCGCCGATGGTGATCTGGCCGCCGCCACCGACGACGCCTTCCTGATCGAGGCAGCCGGGGGATCGGTCGGCCTGGTCGACGCGCCTTCCGGCAACATCAAGGTCACCGTGCCGGACGACATCGAACTGGCGACCCGTCTACTCGAAGCTGACCGATGAACCAGGAACCAGGTGCCATAACCGACTACCACCTTCACCTTCGGGGAGATGACCTCGGAGCGAGGGCGGAGGAACATTTCACGGCCGCAAACATCGACCGCTACCTGGAGGCGGCTGAGCAGGCCGGAGTCACCGAACTCGGCTGCGCCGAGCACATGTACCGCTTCACGGAAGCGCTCACCGTCTGGCGGCACCCCTTCTGGGACGAGTGGGCGATCGACGACATCGACCAGTACGTGGAAGTCGTGAAGGCCAGTCCGATCAAACTGGGCATCGAGGGTGACTACATCGCCGGTGCCGAGGAGAAGCTCGAGGCAATGCTGGGCTCCAGGCCCTTCGACTACGTCGTCGGCTCGGTTCACTTCCTCGGTGACTACTCGCTCGACACCGAGGAGTACACGATCTGGGACGGCAGCCAGGATCCCGACGACGTCTGGCGCCGCTACTTCGAGACGCTTGCCGACGCTGCCCGATCCGGTCTCTTCGACATCCTCGCCCACCCTGACCTGGTCAAGGTCTGGGGGCGCGCGGGACGCTTGCCCTCGGTCGACCCCCGGACCATGTACGAACCGGCGATCGAAGCGATCGCCGAATCGGACGTCGCGGTCGAGGTATCGACGGCCGGACTGAGGAAGGGCGTCGGAGAGATCTACCCGGCTCCCGCATTCATGGAGATGTGCGTCGATGCCGGTGCCACCTTCGCCCTGTCCTCCGACGCCCACGAACCCGCCCAGATCGGATTTCGCTACGGCGAGGCGCTGGATTTCCTAGCGTCGCATGGAGTCACCGGGATCGCCACCTTCTCGAACAGGAAGCGGACCCTGCGGCCGATCGGTTCCCTCGAGGGCCCGGAATAGGATTCAGGCCGTTGCCATGTCGATAAGCGTCGGAATCGGATACGACAGCCACCGCTTCGCGGAAGGAAGAAAGCTGATCCTCGGCGGGGTCGAGGTGCCTCACGACATGGGGCTCAGCGGCCACTCGGATGCCGACGTCCTGACCCATGCCCTGATCGATGCGATCCTCGGTGCGGCCGGCCTGGGAGACATCGGCGAGGTCTTCCCCGACACCGACCCGGCCTGGCAGGGGGCCGACTCGATCGGCCTGCTCAGAACCGTAATCGGAATGCTGCGCGGCCCCGTCCTGAATGCCGACGCAACGCTGATATGTGAGCAGCCGAAGCTCGGACCCTTCCGGCCGGCCATGGTTTCGAGGCTTTCGGAAGTGACCGGAGCGAGGATCAGCGTCAAGGCGACCACCAACGAGCGGATGGGGTGGATCGGCCGGGGCGAGGGCATCGCATGCATGGCCGTCGCAACGGTCGATCTCGACTAGAGTCTGGCCGCAATGAACCCAGTCAAAGCCGTCGTCGAATCAGTCTCGAACAAGGGTTTCGAGCTGAAGACCCTCCACAAGGCCGGAGTCATCGGGGGACTCGGGCCGACCGCCCTGCCCGTTGCCGCTTCAGCCCTCCTGCGGGGAGGTACCACTCCGGCGACGGCGATTCGCGTCGCCGCCGTCAAGCACGGAGACCGGACCTATCTGGTCGACGAGAAGGGCTCACTGACTTTCGCCGAAGTCCACCGCCGAAGCAACGCCCTTGCCCATGCCTTCAGGGGCCTTGGCATCGGCCCCGGTGATGGTCTCGCGATCATGTGCCGGAACCACCGCGGCTTCGTCGAGAGCAACCTTGCCGGCTGGAAACTCGGCGCGAACGTGATCCTCCTCAACACCATGTTCTCTGGTCCCCAGCTCGCGGACGTGATCGAGCGGGAGGGGGCGAAGGTCGTGGTGCTCGACCAGGAATTCGAGGATCTGCTCTCCGGGGTACCCGACAGTGTCGGGCGAGTCTGCGGCTTTGAGGACGAGCCGGGAACGTCGGGGCTGCCCGGCCTCGAGGATCTGATCGCCTCGAACGACGACTCCGAGCTCCCGTGGCCCAGCGAGAAGGGCCGGAACATCATCCTCACCTCGGGAACGACCGGAACCCCGAAGGGTGCCCAGCGCCCGGCGCCGAGCGGCCTTTCCGTGATGGTCGGCCTGCTGGACCGGATCCCGCATTTCTCGGGCGAGACGATCGTCGTTGCCGCACCCCTGTTTCACTCGTGGGGCTATCTCAACTCGATCATCGGAACCTCGGTAGGTGCCAGGCTCGTGCTCCAGCGCCGCTTCAGGCCCGCCCAGACGATGGAACTGGTGGACGAATTCGGGGCGGACGTCCTGGTCGCAGTTCCGGTCATGCTGCAGCGGATCCTCGAACTGGACGAGGAGACCAGCCGTCATTTCCGTGCAGACAACCTGAAGATCGTCACGCTCTCCGGTTCGGCCCTGCCGGGCGGCCTCGCCACCGCATGGATGGATCGCTACGGCGACAACATCTACAACTTCTACGGATCGACCGAGGTGGCGATGGGGTCCATTGCCACGCCCGAGGATCTGCGGGTCGATGCTTCGACCGCGGGGCGGCCGCCTTACGGGACGAGTGTCCGACTGATCGACGAGTTCGGCGAGGATGTGCCCCAGGGGGAGACCGGCCGGATCTTCATCCGCAACGAGATGACCTTCGACGGATACACCGGCGGGGGCAACAAGGAGAACCTGGACGGCTATCTGTCCAGCGGCGACGTCGGGCACTTCGACGCCGACGGTCGCCTCTACATCGACGGCCGCGATGACGAGATGATCATTTCCGGCGGCGAGAACGT